>TARA_B100001121_G_scaffold116312_1_pt1 | contig 14112 bp, 13 predicted proteins | sample TARA_B100001121 | Tara Oceans TARA_B100001121 (sample SAMEA2622817) | marine metagenome | biome: marine biome (ENVO:00000447); feature: surface water layer (ENVO:00002042); material: "saline water (ENVO:00002010), including plankton (ENVO:xxxxxxxx)" | depth 5 m
CAAGAAGGTTATTGCTTTAAAAAATCAAAGAATATATAGCTTTTTTAGGTAATTTTTAAAATGATAGTTAATTTAAGCGAAAAAGGTCTTAAAGAAATAGCTAATAGCTTCGACCTCTTTTATATTGATATCTGGGGTGTTCTTCATAATGGGATTAAATTACATGACGATGCAGTAAATGTTCTTTCTGAATTGGATAATTTGAAAAAAGAGTATGTGCTACTCACGAATGCTCCTAGGCCAAACAGTGATGTTATAAAATTTTTAAAAAAACTAGGCTTAGATGACAAAAAGAGCTCAAAAGTTTATACATCAGGACAGGGCTCACTTAACTATTTGAATAATGAAAAAAAAGGAAACAAATTTTTTCATCTAGGTCCGGAAAGAGACTTTGGTTTATTTAGTGATTTTAAATCTTTAAAACAAAACAAGGTTGAGAATGCAGATTATATTATTTGCACAGGATTGTTTGATGAAGAAGAAAATCTGGAATTTTATAAGAATTTTTTGTCAAAATTTACTAAAAAAGAATTGGTTTGCACTAATCCAGATCTAATTGTCAATAGAGGCGATGTTATAGAATATTGTGCAGGCTCAATTGCAAAAGTTTTTGAAGAAATAGGAGGTGAGGTAAAGTACTTTGGAAAGCCATATCCTTTGGTTTACGAAAAATCAATTAATAATAAGAGTAAGTCTGTTTTATGTATTGGCGACAATCTGAGTACAGATATTAGAGGAGCAAATAATCAGAATTTTCATTCTTTATTTATACTCAATGGAATCCACAAAAATGAGAAGCGGAATGAATTAAATAAACTTTTTGAAAAATATCAAGTTGATGTAAATTATATTCAAGAAAAATTAACGTGGTAAAAATGAAAATATTTAGTGAATTTAATATACCAAAAAAATATTATAATTCTATCATTCTTATAGGAAATTTCGATGGAGTTCATTTAGGACATCAAAAATTATTTAAAAAGGCTAGAGAGTTTAAAAAAAAATACAAATGTAAAATTGGTGTTATTACATTTAATCCAATGCCAAAAATGTTTTTTAACAAAAAACTAAATCATTTTAAATTAATGAATTTATCTCAAAAAGTTGATCAATTTAAAAAACAAAAAGTTGATTTTTTAATAAATCAAAAATTTACAAAAAGTTTCTCAAAAATTAAAGCAGAATCATTTATAACAAATTATCTTAGTAAAAAAATTAAAACTAAAGTTTTGTTTGTAAGCAATAATTTTAGGTTTGGAAATAAACGTGAAGGAGATATAAACTTATTAAGAACTTATGAAAAAATATGCGAATACAAATTAATTATACCGTCACCGTTAAAAAAAAATAAAAAAGTAATATCATCAACTAAAATAAGGGAACTTTTATCAAATGGTGATTTATCCAGAGCTAATAAATACCTTTCAAGAAACTGGGAAATTGAAGGCAAAGTACAAAGAGGACGTAAAGTTGGTGGAAAGATAGGATTTGCAACATGTAATATAGATATTGGAAATTATATTATAGCTAAACCTGGGGTGTATTCGGTAAAAGTAAAATTAGATAACACAAAAAAAAAAATAAAGGGGATAGCAAATTTGGGTTTTAGACCTACTTTCAACCAAAATAAAATATTGTTAGAAGTAAATTTATTTAATTTTAATAAAAATATATACAACAAAAAATTAGTAGTTGGATTTATTAAGTTTATTAGAAGAGAAAAAAAGTTTAAAAGTATTAAACAGCTGACAAATCAAATTAAAAAAGATATCAAAGTTGCAAAAAGTAGTTTTAAATATTCATGAGTAAAGAAAACCTAAATCTTCCAAAAACTTCATTTTCAATGAAAGCTAATTTACCACAGAAAGAGCCTGGTATGATCGATTTTTGGGATAAAATCAATCTATATAAAAATTTAAGAAACGGAAGCAAAGGCAAAGAAAAATTTATTCTACACGATGGTCCTCCATATGCGAATGGTAATATTCATATGGGAACTGCTTTAAATAAAATATTAAAGGACATAATTACGAAATTTCACCAAATGAATAATAAAGACTCTGTTTATGTTCCAGGTTGGGACTGCCATGGTTTGCCAATAGAATGGAAAATAGAGGAACAGTATAAAAAAAATAAAAAAAATAAAAACGAAGTACCAATTGTTGAATTTAGAAAAGAATGTAGAGATTTTGCAAATAAGTGGATAAAGGTTCATAAAGATCAGTTTAAAAGACTGGGAGTAATTGGAGATTGGGAAAACTATTATTCTACTATGAGTTTTGACGCCGAGGCTCAAATTGTGCGAGAGCTAGGAAAATTTCTAAAAGAGGGAAGTCTTTATAAAGGTTATAAACCTGTTTTATGGTCTACTGTTGAAAAAACTGCACTATCAGATGCTGAAGTTGAATATATGGATCATACCTCTGACACAATATATGTATCTTTTTTAATAAATAAAACAGATGTAAAAGATTTAGAGGATTGTCAAATCGTAATTTGGACAACCACACCTTGGACAATTCCAGCAAATAAAGCTTTGGCCTACAATGAAAACTTAAAATATTTAATAATAAAAATTGAAGATGATAATCAGTTTAATCAAAGTAAAGTTATTGTAGCAAAAGAACTTTTAGAGTCCTTTATAAAAGAATGCGATATTCAAAAATATAAAGTAATAAAGGAATTGCCTGGCAATACTTTTAAAGGAGTTATTTGCAAGCATCCTTTTTTTGAAATCGGTTATGATTATGATGTACCAATGTTAGAAGCAAGATTTGTTACTACTGAACAAGGTACAGGTTTTGTTCATTGTGCACCAAGTCACGGTCCTGATGATTTCAATTTATGCATAAATAATGGAATTAAAGCATTAGAAACTGTTGATGACGATGGCAAATATACAAAACACATCAAAAATTTTGAGGGAACTCACATATTTAAAGCAAATCCATTAGTAATTGAGAAACTTAAAGAAACAAACACATTGCTAGCAAATGGAAAATTAAAACATTCGTATCCACACTCATGGAGGTCAAAAGCTCCATTAGTACATAGGGCAACTCAACAATGGTTTATATCAATGGAAAGTCATGGCTTAAGAAAATTAGCACTCAAAGCTCTTGATGATACAAAATTCTATCCAAGTAAGGGCAAAGAAAGAATTAAATCTATGATCGAAACTAGACCTGATTGGTGTGTTTCTAGACAAAGAGTTTGGGGTGTTCCACTTCCAATATTTGTTTCAAAAAAAGATAACAAAGTTTTAATTGATGATGAAGTTTTCGAAAACATTGCTAAAATTTATGAAAAGGAGGGATCAGATTGTTGGTTTTCAGACAATTATCAGAGATTCTTAGGAAAAAAATATAAGGCAGAAGACTATTTTCAATCCAAAGATATTGTTGAGGTTTGGTTCGATAGTGGATCAACACACTCTTTTGTTTTAGAGAAAAGAGATGATCTAAAATGGCCAGCTTCAATGTATTTAGAGGGATCAGATCAACATAGAGGATGGTTTCATTCATCTTTATTAGAGTCTTGTGGAACTAGAGGAAAAGCACCTTTTGAGTCAATTTTATCACATGGATTTGTAGTAGATGGAAAAGGTCTTAAAATGTCAAAATCTCTGGGTAATGTCATTGCACCAGAGCAAATTTTAAAAAAATATGGAGCAGATATTTTAAGAGTTTGGGTTGCAGCCTCAAATTACGCGGAGGATCTTAGAATTGATTATTCAATATTAGAGCAACACGCTGAGGCATATAGAAAAATAAGAAATACTTTTAGGTATATATTAGGAAATCTTAATGATAAATTTTCAGAGCAAAATTTCAAAAAAATCGATATAAAAAATCTACCAGAATTAGAACAATATATTCTTCATAAAATTTTTATTTTAAATGAAAATTTTCATAAAAATTTTGATAATTATACATTTCATAATTTATATAAAGAATTGCTAAATTTCTGCACAGTAGAGCTATCAGCATTCTATTTTGATATAAGAAAAGACACTCTTTATTGTGAAAACATCAATTCGGAGAAAAGAAAGAACTGTATTACAATACTAAATATACTTCTGGAGTGTTTGTTAAAATGGTTTGCGCCAATACTTTCATTTACAACAGAGGAAATTTTTTCATTAGTGAGTAAAAATAACGAAGATAGTATTCATCTTAAAAAATTTGTTGAAATTCCACAGAATTGGAAAAATGAAAATTTAAACCAAAAATGGGAAAAATTAAAAAAAATTAGAGATGTTGCAAATATAAGTATTGAAAATAAAAGAACTGAAAAACTAATAGGGTCTAGCTTAGAATCAAATATTAAAATTAAACTTAACAAAAATTTACATAATATTGCTAAAGATTTTGATTTTGCTGAACTTTGTATCACATCAGCGGCGGAGGTTTCTCTTGATAACAATATCGATCAGGAAATAAATGTAGAGACATATAAAGCAGAAGGAACTAAATGCAATGTTTGTTGGAAAATAAAAAAAGGAAAATGTGAAAGACATGGTTGATATTTAAATTAATTTTATGTTTAAAAAACAAGTTATATATAATCTTTCTATAATTTTTTTTATTTTTTTTCTAGATAGAATTTCCAAAATTTATATTTTAAATTTTTTTGAAATGAAAAATATAGCAGAAGTATCTCTAAACTCATTTATAAATATAATTTTAGTATGGAATACCGGAATAGGATTTGGGCTTTTTCAACTAGATCAAACTTCTGCATATAATTTTATAACATTTATTATTTTAATCATTAATTTGATTATTGTTTATTTGTTATTTATTGAAAAAAGGATTAATAAATTTTTTTTATCAATGATTCTGGGAGGGTCTTTAGGAAATTTTTATGATAGAATCGTTTATTCAGCAGTGCCTGATTTTATTGACTTAAATTATAATGGTTATCACTGGTTTGTTTTTAATGTTGCTGATATATTTATTACAATTGGAGTTTTGTCATTAATAATTTTTGAAGTATTTAAAAGAAATGAAAAATAAATTTAAAGCAATTCTAATAATCATTTTGTTTATTCCTGCGTGCTCAGGATTTGGTGAAAAAAGATCAGATAAATCAGATGAATTTCTAATAGAAAAAAAAAATCCCCTTGTGATGCCCCCTGATATAAATGATTTACCAGAACCCAACCAAGAAAAAATTGGAAGTAACAATAATAATTTTGAAAATAAATTGAAATCAAAAAAAATTAACTCACAAAGTTTAAAGACAAATTCATCCAACACCCTCCAAGAGTCTATAATAAAAAAAATTGAACAATAATGGTTTCAAAAATAGTTTTTAGAAATTTTGAGGAAAAAATTAAAAAAAATAAAAAAATAAAATTAATTAATTATTTAAAAAAAATAGATAGCCAAAACTGGCCAGAATTTTTAAATAGTTTCAAAAAAGAGTATGTATATGGATATGACAAAAATTTTACTAACAAATTTAAAAATATTCAAAATATAAATATCATAGGTATGGGAGGCTCATCACTGGGTGCAAAAGCTATATATAATTTCCTAAAAAAAAAAATTAAAAAAAAATTTATATTTAATGAAAATTTAAATATTAAAAATAATATTGAAAAAAAAAGATTAAACATAATCATTTCTAAATCAGGAAATACACTTGAAACAATCTCAAATTTTAACACCGTCTACCATAGAAATAATAAAAATATATTTATTACAGAAAAAACAAATAGCTATTTAAATAAATTAGCAAAAAAGCTAAAATGCGACGTTGTAGAGCATAAAAATTTTATTGGTGGAAGATTCTCTGTTTTATCAGAAGTTGGTATGTTGCCCGCACAGCTTATGGGTCTTAAGGAGAGAAAATTTAAACAGTATAATAATTTAATAACAAAAAAAAAATTTTTGGATTCGCTAACTCATAATGTTCTAAGTACTTATGAGTTAATAAAAAAAAAAAAATTTAATTCAGTTATTCTTAATTATGACCATAATTCCCTGGATTTTTTCGAATGGTATAAACAGCTTATCTCTGAAAGTTTAGGTAAACAGTCGAAAGGTATACTTCCAATAATATCAAACATGCCAAAAGACAATCATAGTATTCTTCAATTATACTTGGATGGATTTAAATCTAACTTTTATACATTTTTTATGGTGAAAGAAAAAAATAGTACAAAACTAAGTTCTAAATTATTATTTGACTCTTATAAATTTTTAAAAAAAAAAAGTACATTTGAAATTTTAAATGCTCAAAGAATTGCCACTGAAAAAATTTTTAAATTAAAAAAAATACCATTCAGATCTTTTTTTATTAATAAAAGAAGCGAAGAAACATTAGGGGAATTATTTTGCTTTTTCACTCTTGAGGTAATACTTTTATCACATTTATTAAAAGTTAACCCATTAAACCAACCCGAGGTAGAATTAGTTAAAAAAGAAACTTTTAAAATACTTAAGAAGTGAAGAAACCAAAAATTACCTTTGAAGAGCCGTAAATTTCCTCTCTTTTAACTTTAAAATTTTTAATAAAATTATCACTTGTCTTTTTGTGTCTATGAATAATTATTAATGTTTTGCTATGAAATAATTTTGAATTATAAAAATTTTGTAAGATAACGTCTATATTTTTTTCTTTAAAAGGTGGATCTAAAAAAACTATATTAAATTTGTATTCTAATTTTTTAAAACAATTTTCTTCAAAAATGTTTTCGTAATATATTACTGCTTTATTTTCAAATGAAAAGTTGCTAATATTTTTTTGTAACAATTCGATTGCTGGTTTGTGTTTTTCAAAAAATATTACTTTAGTCGCTCCTCTTGATATTGCCTCTATACCAAACGAGCCAACCCCTGAAAATAGGTCTAAAATATAACATTCTTTTATATTAAAATTTAATAAATCCGAATGTTCAATTATATTAAAAATTGATTGTTTTACCATATCCTTCAAAGGTCTTGTATTTTTATCAATAGGCATAATAATTTTTTTTCCTTTTGCTGTTCCTGAAATAATTCTCATCATCTATCTATAACTTTAAAACCTATATCACTTCTATAAAAACCATTTCTCCAATTTAAAATTTTAATTAGTTTCAATGAGTTTTTTCTTGCAGATACAAAATTTTTATGTGTTGAAACAAAATTTAAAACTCTTCCACCATAGGAATAGAATTTACCATCAACAAGTTTAGTTCCGGCATGAAATATATATTGATTATTTTTATTTTTAATCATTTTGAGATTTTTAATCACAATATTTTTTTTATACTTATTTGGATAACCTTTTGAGGTAAGTACTACACAAACACTTTTTTTGTTTTTCCATTTTATTTTTGTTTTATTTAATTTACCTTTTGTACAGTTTTCGATAATTTCTAGAAAATCATTTTTTAATAGTGGTAAAATTGTTTGACATTCTGGATCACCCATTCTTACATTATACTCTATTAAGTAAGGATCATTTTCTTTAATCATTAAACCTGCATATAAAAATCCCACATAGACCGCTTTTCTTTTTTTTAAATAATTTAAAGTAGGTAAAATTATTCTATCAATTATTTTTTTTTCAAGTGTTTTATTGTGAAGTCTGGAGGGTGAATAAGCACCCATACCACCTGTATTAGGTCCGTTATCCCCCTCAAAAACTCGTTTGTGATCTTGCGCTGTATTAAAAAATTTAAAAGTTTTATTATCATAAATAATAAAAAAACTCATTTCCTCTCCATGTAAAAAATTTTCGATTAATATTTCTTTAGATCGACCAAAACTTCCATTAAATATTTTACTTATAGCTCTTTTTGCATCATTGAAACTCCTACAAATAAAAACACCCTTTCCTGCAGCTAAACCATCAGCTTTTACTACCAAAGGATAGTTCGTATTTCTTACATATTTTATAGATGACTTAATATCCTTAAAAATTTTAAAATTTGCGGTAGGTATATTTTCTTTTTTGCAAATTTTTTTTGTAAAAATCTTCGACCCCTCCAATCGTGAGCAATATCTGTCTGGACCAAATACTTTTAATTTATATTTCCTTAAAAAATTCACTATACCATTTACTAATGGCTCCTCAGGACCTATTATAGTTAAATCAATATTTTCTCTTAATAGAAAAGATTTAATTTCTTTAAAATTTTTTAAATTTATTTTAATATTTTCTGCAATTTTTTTAGTGCCACCGTTTCCTGGAATACAAAATATTTTCTTAACTTTTTTTGACTCATTAATTTTCTGACAAATTGCATGTTCTCTTCCACCGCTACCAATTATTGCTATTTTCATGTATACTTTTTTATATAATGGATAATAAAATTGCTAGAATTAAATATTTAAACAATTCTTTTGATATAATTGAAAATGGATCACATGTAGTTTGTGCAGTTTCAGGAAAAAAAATTCCGTTAGATAAATTAACTTACTGGAGTGTAGATCTTCAAGAACCTTATTTTTCCTACGTTGAGGCGAATCTTAAAAAAACTGAAAAAAGTTAAATTATTTCCATCTATTATGGGTTAAAATCCATTGTTGAGGATTTTGTGATATCATTTTTTCCAAAATCCTATTTAATTTAAGAGTAATTTCTTCAATAGTATCGCTTTGTTCAAATTTGATAGGATTATCTATTGATACTCTAAAATAAAAATCCTCATACCTTTCAACATAAACAGGAACAATTTCGCAATCAAATTTTTTAACGATTTGAGCTGGAATTGTTGTTGTATAAGCAGGTTTTCCAAAAAAATTACATTTTATACCCTCAGAAACTCTTTGGTCAATCATTAGCGCTACAGAATAATTATTTTTTAAAAAATTTAACATTTCTCTAATTCCACCTTTGCCTTTTTTAATTTGGTTCTTACAAATATATTTTATTCTAATTGCTTCCATAATTTTATTTAAAAAAATATTATTTAAAGGCCTATAAATTGCTGTTAAATTTATATCCGCTGCATCAATAACCATTGCCATAAGTTCAAAATTGTTGAAATGTCCAGATACAAAAACTACAGGTTTATCTTTTCTCTTAATTTTTTCTAAAACTTCAATACCTTGTATTTTGATACATTCTTTTAAGTCACCTTTTCTAAATTTATTCAAGAAAACATAGTCAGACAAAATCCTTCCATAGTTTGAAAATACTTCATTAACAATATTCTCATTTTCGATTTTTTTATTAGAATATTTATTTATATAAGAAATATTTCTTAGTATGATTTGTTCCGATCTAATATATTTGCCGAATTTTTTTCCAACTTTTGACCCAAGATTTGAAGCATTTCTATAGCCAATAAATCTAAATAAAATAAAAAGTAAAGAGATTATTATAAATTGAAAAAAATATTTTATATACTTCATAAATTACTGAATAAATATTTCCTAAAATTAGAAATATGATCAATTTGCAAATCTATTATTGCAACTTTTGTTTTGATATTTTTAAATTTTTTAATTTTCATATAGTCTTTTTCTGTTGTAACAATTTTTAAATTATTTTCATAAGCAATTTTGCTTATTTTATTAATATCGCTTGTTTTATAACTATAATGATCTGGAAAAATTATATTTTTTTTTACATTTATTCTATTTTTACCTAATAAATCAAAAAAATTTTGTGGATTACCTATTCCACAAATGGCTAAATATTTTAATTTTGGATTAAAATCATTTCTATTTTTAAGATAATATTTCCCAGAAAATACTTTTATTTTTTTATTATAGATTTTAATTTTTTTAATTAAGCTCGTATTTTTTTCACCATTTATAAACACTGCTTTGTAATTTTTTAATTCTGATAATTGTTCTCTTAAAGGGCCTGCTGGCAAAAGTTTTCCGTTTCCAATCCCAATTTGACTATTAAAACATACAATTGAAATGTCAAAATATATAGATTTATCCTGCAATCCATCATCAAAAATTGCAACATTTTTTTTTGAATTAAATATTTTTTTTAAAGCAGTAATTCGATTTTTTGATATAATTAATTTAGTCTTACTTCTTAATAAATCTTGCTCATCAATCTGATCATCGTAATCTTTTTTAATTATAAAAGTTTTATATTTTTTTTTTAAAATTTCATCAATTTTTAAAACAAGTGGAGTTTTTCCAGTCCCCCCTAAATAAATATTTCCTACACAAATAGTGTTTAATTTAAATTTTTTTTTATTAACAAATTTTTTAAAAAAAATTACACATAATGTTATTATTGAAAATGGTAATAGAATTATTGTGAAAAAATTTAGTTCAGATAGGTCCCAAAATTTTGGTTTTAAAAATTTATTTTTAAACATATTTTGACAATTCTACTTTAGTCTTATTAAGTATCTTATTGCTAATTATGCTCAGTTTTATTTTAGTATTATAGTTAACTGAATTCTTATTTTTTACTAAATTTATTGCTTGCTTAAGCGTATTAAATTTAAATGAAATTTTTTCTTTACTAAGAAATTTATATATTTCTGTAAAATTATAAACACTTGGACCGTGTATAACAATTGAGTTACTTCTAACAGCATCAAGAGGATTTTGGCCCCCATGAGGGATTAATGAACCACCTGTAAATATTATCTTTGATAATCCAAGAAATTTTTTTGCTTCTCCATATGTATCTACTAAATATACATCTGTATTTTTGTGAATTTTTCCTTTTGAGCTATGTTTGTAAGTAATTAAGTTTCTTTCATTTAAATCTTTCTCAATTAAATAAGACCTTTCAATATGTCTTGGTATCAGAATTAAAACTTCACTTTTATTTTTTCTTAATTTGGAAAAAATTTCTGTACAAAAAATTTCTTCACTCGAGTGAGTACTTAATCCAGTAAATAAAACCTTTTTTGATCTAAAGAAATTTAATTGTGAATAATTTAGCTTTTCAGGACTTTCTTTTTTAATTTCACAAAGTTTCAAATTTCCAACCAATTTGACATTATTTGAACCAAGTTTTCTTAAATATTTAAAAGTCTCTTTGTTTTGAGGTAAGCACAAATCAAACATAGAGAACAAGTCCTTAGAAAAAAAATTTAGTGCCTTCCATTTCCTATATGACTTATTGGTTATCCTCGCATTAATTAAGATTAATGGTAACTTTTTTTTCTTAATATTTTTTATCGCATTAGGCCAAATTTCAGATTCAACAAATATACACACCCTAGGCTTCCAATACTTTAAAAATTTATTAATTATAAAGTTAGCATCAATAGGGAAAAACTGATGAATAGTTTTTTTAAACTTTATACTTTTTAGAACTTTGGCTGAGCTAAGTGTATTCGATGTAATTAATATCTGAGATATATTTTCTTGTTTTTCTAATTCCTTTACAAGAGGAATAATACTTAAAACTTCACCTACACTAGATCCATGAAACCAAATCAAATTTCGTTTTGGTTGTTTATCATAAAATCCGATTTTTTGTTTTATGCTATTAACCGTATCCTTTTTTTTAAAAATTCTATAAATTGATATTATTGGTAAAAAAAAAATTACTATTAAAGTCAATATTCTATAAAAAATCATTTAGTCTTTTCTTAATTGTTTTTCGTAGAAGCTTTTATAGATTTCGGAATTTTTTACTAATTCACTATGTTTTCCACTTGATATTATTCTACCTTTTTCAAGAACATAAATGTTGTCAGACATCATAATTGTTGACAGCCTATGTGCAATTACAACAGTTGTTCTATTTTTTGTAAGTAATTTAATTGCTTCTTGAATTTTATGCTCAGTATCTGCATCCAAAGATGATGTTGCTTCATCTAGTAATATTATTTTGCTTTTTTTCAACATAGCTCTTGCTATTGAAATTCTTTGTTTTTCACCTCCAGAAAGTCTTACTCCATTTTCACCTATAATTGTATTTTCTTTATTTGGAAGATTTTTAATAAAATCAATACAATATGAAAATTTAATTGCGTCTGATATTTCATTTTCTGTTGCTGCGGAATTACCATAAACAATGTTATTTTTTATAGTATCATCAAATAAAGTAACATCTTGCGATACTAAAGATATGCAAGATCTTAGAGATTTTAATTTGATTTTATAAATTGATCGATCATCAATTTTGATATCTCCTGAAGAAATATCGTAAAACCTTGGAATCAAATTTAATATTGTTGATTTACCAGCGCCACTATGGCCTACTAATGCAGTCATTTTGCCACCTTCAATTTTCAAATTTACGTTTTCTAAAACTTTATTTTCGTTTATTTCATATTCAAAGTTCACATCGTTAAATGATATATCTGCATTGTTAATATTATAATCTTCACTACCAGCCTTATCGAAAATTTTAGATTTTGCCTCGATTAAAGGTAATATTCTTTGACCAGCAGAAATACCTTGATTAATTGACATATTTAATGTGGCTAACGATCTAACCGGTTGATATGCCAACATCATAGCTGCAAGAAAAGAAAAAAAGTTATTTACTTCTAGTTCTTCTGTAAAAATAAGTTGTCCTGCATAATAAATTAGACCAGCAATCATTATTCCAGTTAGAGTTTCCATTATTGGTGACGCTCTATTTAATACTACACTTATTTTTGTCATTTTTTCTTTCAAACCATCCAACACATTATTTGCTCTTGAAAATTCATAATCTTCTTTTTGAAATATTTTAATTATTTTGTGATTTTTAAAAATTTCTAAAATATATGAATTTAATTTTCCTGCTTCTTCTTGTGCTTGTGTAGTAATTTTACCCATCCTTTTACCAAGAGATCTAGCAGCAAAACTTGCCAAAGGTATCATTATTATTGCAAAAAATGCTAACTTCCAATTCTGATAGAACATTACGCCAATTAATCCAATAAGAGTAAGAGTGTCTTTAAAAATATTTAATATGACGGTACTAATTAAATTAGTCATAAATCCAACATCCATTGTTAAGTGACCAATTATTTTTCCTGAATGTTTTTTATTTATGACTTCTAAATCAGAATTTATCAAAGATTTCATCAAATCAAATTGTAGAAGTTTTGTTACTTCTTGTGCAATTCTTATCAAAATAACTCTTGCAAAATATAATGAGAAACCTTTTACTGTAAATGCAGCGATAATCGCTAGAGGAATAATTAGCAACAAAGATTTATCTTTCTCAATAAAAATCTTTTCGATTGCTGGGTCAAGTAGCCATGCAATAGAGGATGTTGACGCTGCAACACAAAGAGAAAAAAAAACAGACAAAAATATTTTTGGTAAAAATTTTTTTGTATAATTGTTAAATAATGTTTTTATTATATAAGTTTTTTCCATTTTTAGCTTATTTTTCCAATTAACAAATTAATAAAAATTATAATTCCAAGTAAATTATTAGACTTAAAAATTTTTAAACATTTATTACTATCATTTTTCTCAAACTTATATATTTGATAAGAGTATAAATGTAAAAAAGGAACTAATAAGGAAACAAAGTATATTTTTGAAAAATTCATTATAATACCAACTGTTATTAAAGATATTGATAATATTAAATAACATAATAAAATAAATATCTTTGGATTTCTTTTAAACTTTATTGACGTCGATTTAACTCCAATAATTTCATCATCTTTAATATCTTGAAATCCATAAATCGTGTCATAACCTAATGTCCAAAATATGGCTCCAATGTATAATATAATTGGGGCTATATTTATTTCGTTATGAATAGATGTCCAACCTAAAATCAAACCATAGTTAAAAGTGATTCCTAAGAATAATTGAGGCCAGTATGTAAATCTTTTCATCAACGGGTATGTAAATGCAAGTGGCATTGAAGCCAAAGCCAATAAAATTGTAAAAAAATTGAAATTCAAAAGTACCAAAAAAGCTAAAGCACATAATAAAAATACATAAATTAGCGATTTTTTGATTGTTATTTTTCCTGAGGCAATCGGACGATTTTTTGTTCTCTCAACAAATTTGTCATAATTCCTATCTGCTATATCATTCACAATGCAACCTGCTGATCTCATCAAGACTGACCCAGATAAAAATAATAACATAAAAAAAATAAATTGGTTTATGTTTCCATGAAAATTAAAAGCTAAGGTTAAACCCCAAACACATGGCCAGAATAATAACATGTACCCAATAGGTTTTTTTAACCTTGTTAATTCAAGGAAGATACTTATATGAG
>TARA_B100001121_G_scaffold88257_2_pt1 | contig 14082 bp, 14 predicted proteins | sample TARA_B100001121 | Tara Oceans TARA_B100001121 (sample SAMEA2622817) | marine metagenome | biome: marine biome (ENVO:00000447); feature: surface water layer (ENVO:00002042); material: "saline water (ENVO:00002010), including plankton (ENVO:xxxxxxxx)" | depth 5 m
GAAGTTCCAGCTCAAGATGTTGAGTACTTCTTCATTCAAACCATTGGCTGCCAGCATGGGCCCAATGCTCAAGGAAGAATCATTCCATCTTGGAACAGGTGCCAACGGATTGCGTCGAATTGTGAAGCAAGGTGTCATCCCCATGGCCTTCCTCCAGAAATACATCAACAAGTGGGTGAGTACAGGTTTAGATCTATTCGGAACCGATGAGAGTACCTCCGCTCAGTGGGCATACGTTTACGGTGTCAAGGGACGTTATGACGAAAGAGAATCTGAAGTCGAGGCCACTCGTGAGCACTTGAATGAGGAATCCAGAATGCACTACTTCAATGAAATCAAAGCCGAAATGGTTCGGATTAGCAAGCCAAGAAAAGAGGGTGAGCCTGAGTTGTTCATCCCCAGCGACAAGTTCAACCGCGGCCTTGGTCACTATCATGGGCAAAAGTGGACCGTACATGGAGAGCCTTTCGAAGGAAATGACGAAGAGTGGCAAGCTTACCTTGACTCGGTCCTTCCCACGGATGAAGATGAGCGAATTTTGCGTGAAGAATATTTGACGCAAGAGTGGATCCAATACCGCGAATGGAAGGGCAACTGAAAGGAGATGAAAGGATGACAATGCTTGCCTATGGGCTAATGAATGTGAACCGCGAGGCTCTTGTACCGTTCTTTGAAAGGGTGCCTGAACTATTCGATTCTCACCACCACTCCGAATCTCAAGACCCGGATGGATATGAAGAACTGTTGTACAGAATTAGTCGCCCTTACTCAAGTCACACTCTTGACTTGATTGATGAGTGGATGGGATTTGAACGACGAGAATGGAAAAGTGACACCGAACGTGAAGTACTCTTGTTCCTCTATGCGGTTCGATTCCCTGACACACTGTTGATCGAGAGCCTGACTGAAGAAGCACGCAGTGACGTGGTTCGACTTTCTGCATATCTACATTTTACCAAACACACCTATGCGATTTGGGATGAAGATACTCGAAAGGGTTTGGCAAAACTGGGCTTTGACATCCCCAACACAACCGATGCTTGTCCGTTCAAGTATGGCGCTTATGCTGCCTCGATTGAGTTGTTGAAAAAATTGGCCCCATTTTATTCATTCTTAGAGCACGACGTGCCCCGGCAGCGTCTGTTCCAATCCGCACTTGCGGCTTACGGCCGGGAGTGATGCCAGTGACCATTCGTACAGTTGCCGTCATTGGCGCCGGTACGATGGGAGCGGGAATCGCACAAGTTTGTGCACAAGCGGGCTGGGATACCCGATTGTTCGATGCATTTCCGGAAGGACTAGATGCGGGCATGAATAGAATTGATGCATTTTGGAACAAGGGTATTGAGCGAGGGAAAACGACTGCCGAGCAAAAACAAATTTGGGAGCAAAACTTGTCACCTTTCAACGAGTTGGCCGATGCGGTAAACGGTGTCGATTTAGTGATTGAGGCCGTCCCGGAAATCCTTGAATTGAAACGGAAAATATTCTCTCAATTGGATCATCTGGCTCCCGAGAACGCCGTGTTGGGAACCAATACTTCTGGATTGAAGATTTCCGATATTGCCAGTGCGACTCGTCGACCGGACAAGGTCATCGGGATGCATTTCTTCAACCCCGTTCCAATAATGAAATTGCTTGAATTGGTGCGCCATGAATCTGTGGCTGATTCAACCATTTCAATCGCTAGAGAAGTGGGCGAAGCAATGGGCAAGACCTGTATTTTGGTCAATGATGTCCCGGGCTTTGCAACCAGTCGCCTCGGAGTCGTCCTTGGCAATGAGGCCATTCGAATGTTGGCCGATGGAGTCGCCAGTGCATCCGATATCGATACGGCAATGCGACTAGGATACAAGCATCCAATGGGCCCATTGGAACTCACCGATTTAGTCGGTTTGGATGTCCGTAGAGATATCCTAAACAATCTTGCTGAAGCATTCAATGATGAATCATACCGGCCACACCCTCTGCTCAACAAATTGGTTGAGGCTGGCGAGTTGGGCAAAAAATCCGGAAAGGGATTCTACCTCTGGTCTGATGAAGGTAAAAACGAACGAGACGACCTTTGAGATTACATGTCGACCATTCTGATTGAATTGATTGGCATTGTTGCCGGTATTCTAGGCATCATGGCTTGGATCCCTCAACTGAGGGAAGTGTGGGTTGAGGGGCTTCACGAAGGCATCTCCTTGCCAACTTTCTGGTTGGTATCTACCGCTCTTGTCCTATGGCTGGTGTACGGTGTACTAATCGGGTCGATGTCACTCATCGCCGCAAACTTGGCTGCTCTGGCCTGCATGTTGTCACTGATTTTTGGTGTCATTCGACTTCGTAAGGCACAATCCTAGATTTGGTCAAGTCCTTCAGGTCGTAGGACTGATTCTAGTATCCAGCGGGGCCCATCCTTTGTGAACAAGGCACAAGTTGCAGTGGAAATGGGGTGATATTCGCCACACAGAGTGGCGACGAGCATCTCACAGCCGGGATTGTGACCCAACATCAGTGTGGTTTTACCCTCCTCGATTTCTGTTGCGATTGGCAACAGGGTATCCAATCCTGCAAGATAAATTTCTGGACGTATTTCGAATCGAACAGGCATCATCAGCGCAAACGTCTCTTGCGTCCGTTTGGAACTTGAAATCAACGCTGTATCGGGTACCCAGTCTCGATTGATTAAAGCCTGAGACATCTGGGGTGCTTCAGCCAAGCCTTGCTCGTTTAATCGACGATCATGATCGAGCCCCGAATCCGATTCAGGATGGGTGTTGGCATGTCGCATGATGATTAATCGGGTCGACATCAAATCACGAACCAAAATCAGGATCTCTCTTTTCCAGGAATGCGGCCACACCTTCCTCAAATTCCTTGGTTTGGCTGGCTGCAATAATCAGTGCCTGCTCAAACTCAAGTTGGGTTTGGAAAAATGTAGAGGTCGAGGCGTCGAGTAATTGCTTGGTTCCACTTCGGCTGAGTTGTGACCACTTGCCCCATTTGGCAGCGACTTGTACCGCTGTATCAATCAACTCATCCATCGTAACGACTTCATCGACTGCACCTTTTTCATGAGCCTCTGAACCACTCCAAACTTCATCGTTGAAGAAGAAACGACGAGTCACTTGGTTGCCCACCAATCGTGGCAATAGCCAGGTGGTCCCACCGTCTGGCGACAAGCCGAGTTTGAAGAAAGCCGCAGCTAACTTGGCCTCTGGTGCTGCAATTCGTGCATCACAGGCCAATGCGAGTCCCAAGCCCCCTCCTGCTGCGGCCCCATTCATGGCGGCGACCAGCACGGTTGGATCGGTTCGCATTCGTACTTGCAGAGGATGCAAGATACTCGTCAGATTGTCGACGAGTGGACCAATGCGGCCCTCATCGATGCAACGTTGAAATTCCTCAATATCTGCACCCGCACAGAAGAATTTACCCGTACCCGTGATGACAATCCCCTTCACGTTGACATCATCCATCAGTTGATTTAGCGTATCTGAAATTCCTTGCATAGAGTCACTGCTGAATGCGTTACGTGCGGCTTCAGCCGAAAGGGTGGCGATCGCAACAGAACCCCGGTACTCAACCTCTAGGACCATGAAGGGCGGTCGAGGTTCTCACTATTGAATTCCATGAAGGTGATAAGTTGAGAATGAATCGGCCATACATGATGCGACGCGACTCTCTGTACATCAATGGCGAATGGGTTGAAGCAAATGGTGACGGAGTCATCGAAGTTGTGAACCCGGCTACTGAAGAAACAATTGGTTCAGTTCCTGTTGGAAGCCAATCGGACGTTGATGCAGCTATCACTGCGGCCCGAGATGCGTTTCCAGCTTGGTCTTCAAGTTCAATCGAAGAGCGAATGGAAGTGTTGAACAAACTTTCAGCAGCCATCAAAGAAAGTACCGAAGAATTGGCACAAACCATCACCGCAGAAGTGGGAACACCGATTGGATACAGTCGAATGGCCATGGTTGGAACTCCACGCGTCGTCGCTCGTTCATACGCCAAGATGTTGGAATCGTTTGAATGGGAAGAAGAAGTTCGCAATTCGCTCATCATCAAGGAACCGATCGGTGTATGTGCATTCATCACTCCATGGAATTTCCCGTTGCATCAAATCGTCGGCAAGGTTGCCCCTGCGTTAGCGGCTGGGTGTACCATGATTCTCAAGCCCAGCAAAGAAGCCCCTCTGAATGCCTTCATGCTCGCCGACCTCCTCGATGAAATTGGACTGCCATCGGGTGTGTTCAATTTGGTCAGTGGGCATGGCTCAGAAGTTGGAGAATACATGTCCTCACACCCGGATGTAGACATGGTCTCTTTCACCGGATCGACGGGCGCAGGTGTACGCGTCAGCCAAGCCGCAGCTCCAACGGTCAAACGAGTCACCTTGGAATTGGGTGGCAAGAGCGCCAATGTCGCACTGGACGATGCAGACCCTCAACTGGTTGGCAAGATGGCAATTGGGGCATGTTACCAAAACTCAGGTCAAACCTGTTCGGCTCTGACACGATTGATCATTCCAAAATCAATGAATGATGAGGTCTGTGAGGTCATCGCAAGTCGAATTGCGCGATACACGGCCGGCGACCCACTCGACGATTCAACCCGATGTGGACCCATGGTCAGTGAACGACAACAAACCAGCGTCACCGAATACATTCAATCTGGAATTGACGAGGGAGCCAAACTCGTTGTTGGCGGGATAGGGATGCCTGATGGATTGGAGACTGGATTCTTTGTCAAACCAACTGTTTTTGCTGAAGTGACCCCCGACATGACCATTTGGCAAGAAGAAATCTTCGGTCCGGTTCTTGTCATTGCCACTTATGAATCTGAAGAAGAGGCTTTGGCATTGGCCAATGACTCCATTTACGGCCTCTCAGGAGGTGTTTGGTCAGCCGATGAAGAACGTGCCATGGCCTTTGCACGTGGGATGCGAACCGGACAAGTCAGCATCAATGGAGGACCGTTCAACATCAGTGCACCCTTTGGCGGCTACAAGATGTCGGGCAATGGCAGAGAGTTGGGTCTACATGGTCTTGAGGAATTCCTCGAGATCAAATCCATTCAGCGTCCTGTCGAATAAATCGTCGCCACGGTCAAAAACCGCCACTAACGAGGAATGGATATGGCCGAAGGAGAAAGTATCCCACGCCTCGTTCTAATTTCGGGCGCGACCGGTGCGGGAAAAACCACCTTGGCCAAGGCTGTGGCCCATGAAATGGGATTGGCACGGATTGCGTCGTCGGATACGATTCGTGAAGTCATGCGCGCCACGATTCCTACACCCGACCCCGCTCTGATTCGCTCATCTTACGGACGTGGAGATGTCGGTGATGCATCCAGTGATTGGGAGGATGCTGCTGAAGCGGTTCAACCGGGGATTGAGGCCGTTGTAGAGCGAGCACGCCAACAGGGGGTCGACTTGGTTCTCGAAGGAGTCCACGTCATTCCTTCTCGTCGATTGCTCAACGCTTGGGAATCTGCAGGGGGTGCTGCTCTCGGAATTGTCGTGAAGATCGAGGATGAAAATACGCATCGTGAAAGAATTGAAGCCAGAGAAGCCAACACCTGGAGAGGAGTTGAACGATATCGAATTGGATTTGATCGAATTCGTTCCATTCAACGAGCGATTGAGGAACGTGGCTCTGGAGCAGAATGGAAAGTTGTCGATACACGCCTACACCAAGATGGGGTCGGAATGATTCGTCAATGGCTCAATGAAGCTTGGTATGCAGCAGTGCGACGGTAATCGCATCGGTACCCTTTGCTTGAACGGGTGAGCAGTGGGCCACATTGCTACACATAATGCAATAATGCAATACAAATAATAAGGACCCAGTTCAATGAGTTTACATGCTTAAGCATACAATAAAAAATAGCAAGATGGTTACAATTTTGGCTGTCTTGTTAGCAAGCACGATGGTAGGAGTTGTATCTGCTGAGGATACTGGCAGAGACGTAATTATTGAAGAATCTGCTGTAGATGATGTGGACGACTTGGGTGGAATTTTCACTAAAGAAGAATGTGAAGCAGCAGGTGGAGTATGGATTGTGAAGAAAGCGTTTCCTCATGGTTGGTGCCATATCAAACTTCCACTTCCAAAAGATACCCTTTGAGTACTAATACTCTAATTTGTGTGACCTACATACCAGTTCAAGTCTGAGGTTGGGGATCACTTTCATTGGGCAGATTGATTTTGTTTCAAATCCTTGTCTGGGGTAAACGAGGCTCCAAAACCTAAAAATGGTTTCTTGCTCTCCATTGTGTTATGAAAAAATCATTTTTTATTGTGGCCATAATGATATCATCAGCACTCGCTGGGTGCCTCGATGGCGGGCCAAATCGAGACACTACCTCTCCTAGGGTTGGAAGTTTTGACTGCGATGATAACATGGTCATTACCACCTTTATTCTTGGAACAGATGACAGCTGGGATTTGAGTATTCCAGAATCTCCGGCGCCTTACATTCCATTCACATTGCAACAACTATTCCCTAATACAAAAGGAACCGATAGTCAAGCAAATGGAGAGGTCGCACACCACTACGAGTACCTAAATGCTGGTCCAAACCCAATTGAGGATGCACAACTCATTATCAAAACACGTTCATTTGGAAAGGATCCAACCAATTCGGATCAGGTAAAACTGGTTTTCCACGAGCATCTCTTGCAACAACCTAGTTGGTTAATTGACATAGGTCCCGCCGCTGACACACTCCCTGGGCTGGAAAGTGTGTTACATCTTGATACATTACCATACAGTGGTGGTTCTGATGATTTATCCTCCTCACCAGTTGGGGGATTCAATTTAATCCCAGCTATTCAACAACTCGGTTATCTTGATGTCATTGTTTCATCAGGCCAAGAAGTTGATTATATTCTCCTTGAAATTTGTACAAGAGGAACATCCCCAGTTCCAGTTCCACCAAGCCCGGGAGTATTCACATGCCCCGCCCCACAACAACAGTATAGTTTCCTTGCCGGAGCACCCGATTCTTGGAATGCGAATTCGTACGACCCAGCGTTGATAGTTCCAGCAAACCTCGAAGCATTTGCACAACCAATCAAGGCAACCGATGATGATTCAAATGAAGCAAAATTCGCGCACAGATTCGAATACATACACAGTTTCGGCTACACAATAGTTGACGCTCAACTCACAGTCAAAACAAGGACAGTGTCGTCCATGATTCCAAACGCAGATGCACTTACACTACTTTTCTCAGATGATGCAACATTGTACTCGAATTGGCAGATTGGAGTTGCAAGTGGTGCCGATACTGCAAACGGAATCACATCAACATTGCATCTTGATACGCTTCCTATCTCAGCATCCGGAAGTTTGTCTTCAGTCGTGGCAGGAAGCGAGAATTTACTTCAATCGATAAATGATCTTGGCTATCTAGATGTCGTGTTAGGAAACGGTCAGAATGTCGATTACTTGGCTTTAGTACTCTGCTATGATATGTCTTCTACGATAATTTGGGAGCCAGACACACTTCCCATGCCCTGCGAGGAATGGGAAGATGAAACCTCCCCAGACTATGATTTGGGAAGTGTTACTGAGGTCATTCACGGTATACCCGATGGGTTTGATCTCTCTCAAGCTGACGACCCCGGTGAGCCACGTAATTCCTTGATTGGAATCTTAGACCATCAAATCACCTCCATTGCTCGAGGAGGTGATGGTTGGAGTAGTTGGAATCACTATGGTGATGGATGGGCGACGTTGGGCAAATTCGATAATTACAAGTCTGACACATTTGTGATGACCAGTTTCATAGATCTCCCAGATAACATTATTGACGCCCGCCTCGATTTTCATATCTCCTTCGTAGGGGGGGGTATTCTTTCTACAGACAGCATTCATCTAGGCTTTTCTCAAGAATTAGCCAATCCCATTGCATATCCGTACCATAATACAGATACACTCACCTATGATTCAACTACTGGTTCAGGAGGAGATTACTGGGATGAGAATGCTCCTACTCCACTCGACAGCAATTTCGGAACTCAATCACATTTCGTTGGCTATGATTACACTGCATACACCTATATGATTAATCAGGCAGGTGGAATGACAATCTCGCTCCATTTGAGCCACTTGCATGCCGCTGGTCATGACTTTGATTCACCAACCTCTCTCAACGGGGGTACATTCAGCATCATTCAAGAGATGAATGAACAAGGATTCCTTGATTTTATGATCCAAGACGATACGATGGTGGATTACATATCTCTCAAATATTGTTCTGCGAGCTTTGATTCTGATGGAGATGGGTTATTGGATGAAACCGAAGACTATGACAACGATGGTGATGAAATTTCCAATGCTGATGAAGGAGATGCAGATCCAGACGGAGATGGCATTCCAAATCACCTCGATCTAGACAGTGATGGGGATGGAATTCTTGACACTACTGAAGGGCTTGTTGATAGTGATGGAGATGGCATTCCCAATTTCCTTGATTTGGATAGCGATGGGGACGGTTTTCCCGACGCCCTTGAAGGGGAAGGTGATAATGATGGAGATGGCATCCCGAACTATCTTGATGTTCCTTAAAGGCAAGCAAAGTAACTCTCAGCCAATGATTATTCAGGATTATCAGCAATGGAAATAATTGACAATGTTGATTGTAATAGGTTAGCCCTAGCGACACCCTCGTATGGGCGAATCATGAGAGGGTACCCATGCGACATGTCTGATTTCATTAGAAGTCGATTGTCGCTTCTAGAGTAACTTGCAATCGTGCATGACTGTCGGCGATACCAGCACTTGCTGTGACCACTCGCGTACTGCCATCCCCGGTGACTGAAATATCTGAGAGAATGATTTCAACGCCCCGGGCTTCACCATGACGCATCAGATCGTCCGCAATGGAATCCGCAGCGGCTTGAGCCGATTCCGTCTCGTTGTTCCCTGCCGCAAACAACACTGCAGAACGATTCTCCATCAGAGGTTGCCAAGCGGCCAAAGTCTCAGCGCTGGTATCCAACACAGCGTCCTCTTGCGCATCGTAGGGTTCACCCAAACTGGCCGTTCGAACGGTATTGAGTGACATGGTCAACAGCGCAAACATCAGGATCAGCCCCGTCATCAATAGCATTTGTCCGGTTTCATCTTTGGCAAGGATTCGACGCATCACGCACCACCTCCTGTATGCCAAACTTGGAGACTGACTGTCCAAACGTGGCCGCCCTCATGAACCAGATGATGGATGGTCAATGAACGCCCCTCCGGTAGCGATGTTGCCCCGTGAGAATCCAAAGGACCGGCATCGACTGCCAACCAACAATTGCCTCGAATCGAAGCCGACAATGTATCCAACATGGTCTGACAGGTCACATCGTTATCCTCTGTCGCAAGCATTTCAGCAAGCCTTGACGAGTAATTTGCCTCATCCAATGCGGATGCGCCCGCCAGGCTATCATAGGCGTCCTCAGCAGCCAAATCGAGAATACCATCACTGGCCGGAGATGTCGGATCGGGGACCTTCAGTTGCAAGATGAAGGTGGCTGTCATGAAAAACAACCAGAACAAGGTAAGCATCTCTAAGATGTGAACCTGAGCTGATTCATCCGTTCGGTCACGTCGAGGCAATTCCGTCATCCTCCTGTGATCGGAATGAAACCGATGTCAGGGCTTAACCCAACGGATTGAGGAACACCGATCAAACTCGGAGAGAAGGCGGCGATATTGAACAGAACCAGACAGATGATCATCATCATTCCTGCGTGCTTCATGCCCGTTGACAATCGTCCAGTGGCCATGATTCCAGCCATGGCACCATTGCCCATGGCTTGTGCATTGACTCCGTAAAAGAATACGACCAAGAAGAACAGTGGGTCGACGGCATTGATTTGCATGTTCCCAATAGTCTCACTTTCGCCACCGCTATTGCTGCTGGCAATCGCGGGAATAAACACGTTCGATAGAACGACAATCACGCCGATAAACACCATGAACGATACCCAAATCACCGCAATGTAGGAACCAATCGCACGGGCACGTTCACCCTTCAAGAATTGGATTTCACGACTGTCATTGGCTGCGGTGACCAGAATATCAGAAATTTTACCTCCAGCCTTGTTGGCTTCAGTCACCAAACTGACTGCTCGAAGCACCAGAGGAGTCCCAACTCGTTCTGCAAACATTTCGAGAACGTCACCGAACGCGATTCCCCAAGACAGTTGATCTGACATTTTCTTAATTTCAGGATTCAATGCACCATATTCAGAATTGGCCAGCGTCCTGACTGCAAGGGTCATGGAAAGACCACCTTTCCAATACTCGGCCAAGTCTCTGAGGAAGTCAGGGAATTTATCCTCAACCGCTTCGATTTTCCGCATCTGTCGATCCGAATAAAGAGCCGCAGGATAGACCATCAACAAGAAGCCCAAACCAAAGAAATTGACAAACATGGTTGGTCGAAGACTCATCGGGCCCAGATTCACTTCCGGCCCAAGCCAAAGTGATTTGTTGTTCATGTTTCCAGGAATTCCATCCCAAGAATCGACTGCAATTTTGAAGTCGACTTTGTTGAGGATGGTTGAACTATCGGCATCCGGCGGTGGTGGGAAAATCAACCAGAATTGGTATTCGCCACCCGGTTCCGCATTGGGAATCGATTGCATACAATCTCCTCCATTGGCGTAGCAGGTCATCGACAAAATCTCATTTCGCTGCTGTGAGCCGATTGGATAATGGTAAATCTTCACTTGGAATTCGTAGTTTTGATACGCATCGGCTGAAACGGTCACCGTCATCGGTTGCAACGGATGAGCCTGTAATTGTCCATCTTGAATGAGTTGTGAATTGCTCATGCCCGGTACTTGGAAAGATTTGGCCAGCCCCGGTGGGCTGACGCGTGGCCAAGACTCTTCCCAAACTTCTTCTTTCGGAGACTCCTTGGTCAGGAAGCAGGTTTGATTGTCGTAATAGCTCGGTCCGGAAGGATCCATGGGATCGAAAGAATCTGGACAAGCCAAATTGAGAAACATGGGATTGCCGTTGGCGGGTTTGAAGACCAAGTCTGCATTGGTAATCCAGAATCCAAGACAACTGATTCCAAGCATCAATCCGACCATCAGGATGGCAATAAAATTCGACTGTGTTTTATCGTCCTTTGGAAGTTCAAGATTGACGCGAATCTTTTCCTTCTTCCGTGCCATTTCTTTCACCCCCGCTCACATTTTTTGCTCTTCACTCATCAACCAGACCAAGCCAGAATAGGCGATGTGAATCATCGGCAGTACACCCATGACAATACCATACACCATGCCTTCGCTGATTTGGCTACCTGCACCCGATACCCAGAACATGATGACGAGCATCACGATGAGGAACAGTGGCATAGCCACAGCAACTACGACATAGGATTCGGCCATGAGTCCCAGTGTCTCAAGGAACTCAGTCAAGCGAATTCGGTTTTCACGCATGTAGTGCTCGGCACGATTCAAGAAATACAATTTGAGATTGCCACCACTGGAAAGGGTGCCGACCATTCCTTGGAAAAACTCAGTCGCCCAGGGGGATGCTGCCCGATCTACAGCGTGCTTAATCGCTGTGATCAGGTCCATTCCCAAGAGAGTAATATCACGGTAAATCATCGCTGAATCATAGGCGATCTCACCATAGATTTCTTCGTTCGCTGCCAATGATTTGAAAATTTTCATCGGGGTTGCATTGGCCGCAGACATCGCCGCCGTGTAGGACGCAGCATAGGGTAGGAACTTCTCCAAACGATCACCACGAGCTGTCTTTTCTCGTTCAGCAGTATTGGAGAAATACTTGAATGCACCATAGGGCATTAGGAATCCAAATAGAACGACAATGATGGCTTTGGCTGCAAAGCCCAATGTCTTGGTCTGATAGAACGGGCAACCGCCGTAATCGTAACCTTCACTAGACCAACCCAGTGTTGGATCAACCAACTCTTTATTCTCGAACGCCCAGATAATACAGGGGTCAACACTCTCAGCCGTTTGTTGGTTTTCGTAGAAGGCGACAGCTCCAAACCCTGGGGCGAAAATCAAGGCCAATAAGCCAAAGCAGCCCACCGCTGTCATGATGGTTGACATTAGCGTCGTCGCCTTGTAGACTTCCGGCATGACGCGAATGTCTGCCTGAGCGAGTGTTTTCATCAGTTCCTTGTCACTTCGCGCACCCTTGCGATAGAATCCACCAAAGATGGCATTGGAGAATTTTTGCCATTCTGTAAGGACCATTCCCTCAAACAGAGGACCTGTCTCCTGTTTCTTCGCCATAATTACCCTCTCGTAAATCACCGTTTGTTGAACCATCAGCGTAGGCCGTCCACCCGAGCCAAGACGTCGTTGGGGCGGACATAGTACTCGGTGATGATTTGAGCCACTTGGTCAGATTTCCGAATGTCATTCAGAACCATCCAATCGAGAATTCGCTTACGAGTTCGCAACTCTTGTCGCATTTTTTCTTGACTGAAGTTGATCTTGACCATAATCTTCTCCAGAACGTAGGATTTTCCAGAGAAGTCGAAGTCGTCACGAGCGGGATCCCACTTGAATACTTCATTCGTAATCACTTCTTGGCTGTGTGGATCCACGCCGACGATTTCGACCAATTGCTTGGTTCGACGAACACGTCGTCCGTTAATTCGAGTCTGAATCTGAATCGCAACCGCTTCCAAAGCCGGTAGAAGAACACGTGGAATGTCAATCGGTTTGTTTTCCAAACGGTGGACGAGGCTGGGTACCGAGTCAGCGTGGACAGTCGAGTACGAACAGTGTCCTGTTGCCATCGCTTGGAACAGAACATAGGCTTCAGCACCACGAATTTCACCCACAATGATGTATTCTGGTCGCTCTCGCAATGCGGCTTTAAGCAGCTCGAACTCACCGATTTCACCTTCGCTCGACTCACCACCGAAACCCTGTCGCGTCAAACCGGGAATCCAGTTGGGTTGTGGGATGTTTACTTCACGAGTCGATTCGATACTGACAATCTTCATCTGCCAAGGAATAAACAGGCACATCGCGTTCAGTGTCGTGGTCTTTCCAGAAGCAGTACCACCGACGAACAGCATCGAGATTTCATTCTGGAAAGCAATCCAGAGGTAAGCAACCATCAGGCTGGTCATAGTACGGAAAGCAACGATATCGCAAGGACTGAACGGATCTTCACGGAATCGGCGGATACAGAATGTGGAACCGCGTGTCGATACTTCTCGACCCAACTTCATGACGATTCGGGAACCATCCATCAATGTTGCATCTAGCAAGGGCTCGGCAACAGAAATGTGTTTGCCACAACGCTGAGCGAGTTTGATTACATACGATTCCAATTCCACATCGTCCGGCCATGCGATGGTCGTTTCCACCGACTCAAACTTTCGATGATAAGCGAAAATTGGAATGTTGGTACCGTCCAAACTGACGTCTTCTACGTTGGCATCGTTCATCAGAACATCCATTCTTCCATAGCCAATTAGGTCGCGCTTGAGGTAATAGAAAATCTTGGAACGGGATTTCTTGTTAATCTTCAAACGATAAGATTTGATGATTTGATCCATCGCCGCCCGAAGATACAACTCAGGATTGGCATCAATTTCATCAATATCCGCCGTCAATGCTTGAATGAAAATGTCCATAATTTCTGAACGGACCTCTTCTTCCTTCTTGGTCAACGGCGGTTCGATCACTTGGTAAATGATATTCAAAGTACGTAAATCACGCACAATTCGGGCGAATGCATGGGGTGGCATCACCGGATATTTGTCGAGTTCCTCGTATTGCACCTGTTGGCGGCGTTGGCGTTGTCGCCGGCCACCGTCTCCTTTCCGCGCCATTCTCGATGCCCCCTGCCCTTGATGGTCGATACCGCTAGCACACTATAAGATTCCGCAGGGAACCATAGGTTCCCTAACGTTGTGCTAAAGATTCGATTTGGCCGAATCAATTTTCGAAAGCAGAACGCCCCCAACGTCTTTCCAACATCATGAGGAAGGCCCCAGCTAGAACCAGTAGCCCCACAGAAATAGCCACTATCCCTTGAAACGAGACCTCTGCTTCATCGGTGTAGATACTCGATTCAGCATCAAATC
>TARA_B100001121_G_scaffold235131_1_pt1 | contig 14062 bp, 11 predicted proteins | sample TARA_B100001121 | Tara Oceans TARA_B100001121 (sample SAMEA2622817) | marine metagenome | biome: marine biome (ENVO:00000447); feature: surface water layer (ENVO:00002042); material: "saline water (ENVO:00002010), including plankton (ENVO:xxxxxxxx)" | depth 5 m
TAGCCGTCGTTCGCCACCACCACGGACGTGCTCAGGAATTCCGCGTCAGACATCTGGCAGGCAATGAACTGGCGCCAGATCAGTTCGTAGAGCTTCTCCGCGTCCTTTTCCAGACCGGTGATATCGGAGGGCCGACGGGTGACTTCCGTGGGACGAATCGCCTCGTGCGCTTCCTGAGCGCCTTCCTTGCTGCCATAGATGCGGGGATTCTCCGGCAGGTAGCGATCACCGAACTGATCCTTGATAAAGGCCCGGCAACTGGCCACGGCGTCCTGACTCAGATTGGTGGAGTCGGTCCGCATATAGGTGATGTAGCCCGCCTCGTACAGGCGCTGGGCCAGCATCATGGTTTTCTTGACGCTGAAGCCCATGCGGTTGCTCGCCGCCTGCTGCAGGGTGGAGGTGATGAACGGCGCCGAGGGCCGGGAACGGGTGGGCTTGTCCTCGCGGCGCACCACCTTGAAATCCCCCTGGCGCAGCCGCTGCACATGCTCATTGCTCTGTGCTTCGTTGACGGGCCGGTAGGTCTGCTCCTGATAGCGGGTTACCTCGAAACGCACCGGCTCCCGGCTGTCCTTGGGCGCCAGGTCGGCGTGCAACTGCCAGAATTCTTCCGGCACGAACTTGCGGATCTCCCGCTCCCGTTCGACGATCAGGCGCACGGCCACCGACTGGACGCGACCGGCGGAAAGTCCACGGGCGATCTTCGCCCACAGCAGCGGCGATACCATGTAACCCACCACCCGATCGAGGAAGCGGCGGGCCTGCTGGGCATTGACCCGGTTGTTGTCGAGCTGGCCCGGATCCTTGAACGCTTCCTGGATGGCGCGCCGGGTGATCTCGTTGAACACCACCCGACGGTATTTATCCGGCTCGCCGCCGATGGTTTCCTGCAGGTGCCAGGCAATGGCCTCCCCTTCCCGGTCCAAGTCGGTCGCCAGATAGATATGATCCGCCGACTTGGCGAGGCGCTTAAGCTCACTGACCACCTTTTCCTTGCCGGGCAAGACCTCGTACCGGGCCTGCCAGTCCCGGTCCGGATCGACCCCCATGCGGGCCACCAGCTGCTCCCGGGCCTTGCGCTTCTTGTGCTCGGCCTTTTCTTCCGGGCTCATCTTGCGGGTCAGGGCCGCCTGGCGGGCGCGCTCCTTCGGATCGGCCTGGGAACCGCTGCCGCTGACCGGCAGGTCGCGAATGTGCCCGACGCTGGACTTCACAATGTAGTCCGGGCCCAGGTACTTGTTGATGGTCTTCGCTTTCGCTGGCGACTCGACAATTACGAGACTTTTACCCATATCGGAGATCTGTATCCTTGGCGACAATTCGGTCAAAAAAACAGCAAACCTTAAACTCGCAGTAAAATCAGGCGGCTAGAAAACTCAAAAAACAGCCGGCTCAGTCTATAGGCCCACTGTTTTACAGGGTCAAGAATGGCAAAACAACCCATTCATCAATTTAAGTGCGGCTTTTTACCCGACCAAACCCCGCAGAAATTCACCGGCCGAAAACAGGAAGGCCCGGCTTACGCCGGGCCTTCGGGTTGGAACGGGCTGCTCCCGGACGGGATCAGACGCGCTCCCAGACAGTGGCAATGCCCTGTCCCAGACCGATACACATGGTAGACACACCCAGGGTACCGCCACGGGCCTGCATGATGTTCAGCAGGGTGGTGGAGATGCGGGCACCGGAGCAACCCAGCGGGTGGCCCAGTGCGATCGCGCCACCGTTCAGGTTCACCTTCTCGTCCATCACGCCCAGCAGCTTGAGGTCTTTCAGGACCGGCAGGGACTGCCCGGCGAACGCCTCGTTCAGCTCCCAGAAGTCGATGTCCTCGACCTTCAGGCCGGCACGCTTGAGCGCCTTTTTGGTGGCCGGTACCGGACCGTACCCCATGATCGCGGGATCGCACCCGGCCACGGCCATGCTGCGGATCTTCGCCATCGGCGTCAGGCCCAGGGCCTGGGCCCGCTCGGCGGACATCACCAGCATCGCGGAGGCGCCGTCGGTGAGCTGCGAAGAGGTACCCGCAGTCACGGTGCCGTTCTTCGGATCGAAGGCCGGCTTGAGCTGGCTCAGGGTCTCGACGGTGGTTTCAGGACGGATGGTTTCGTCCACTTCGATCAGTTTCCTGAAGCCATTCTCGTCGTGCCCCTCGATGGGAACAATCTCGTTCTTGAAGCGGCCTTCCAGGGTGGCCTCGTGCGCCAGCCGGTGCGAGCGGGCACCAAACTCATCCTGCTGCTGGCGGGTGATGCCGTGCATCTTGGCCAGCATCTCCGCGGTCAGGCCCATCATGTTGGAGGCCTTGGCGGAGTATTTGGAGGCGGCCGGGTTGTGATCGAACCCTTCGGTCATGGGCACGTGGCCCATGTGCTCGACACCGCCAACCATGAACACATCACCGTTGCCGGTCATGATGGCCTGGGCTGCGGTGTGGATCGCGGTCATGGCCGAACCGCACAGACGGTTCACGGTCTGGGCAGCGGATTCGTGGGGGATGCGGGTCATCAGGGAAATCTGACGCGCCACGTTGAACCCCTGCTCCTTGGTCTGGTTCACGCAGCCCCAGATCACATCTTCCACTTCTTTCGGGTCAAGGTTCGGGTTGCGGTCAAACAGCGCTTCGATCAGTGCCGCGGACAGGTTCTCCGCGCGCACGTTGCGGAAACATCCGTTTTTGGCACGACCCATCGGAGTCCGCACGCAATCGACGACGACAACGTCTCTCGGATTAAGGCTCATAGATCTTTCTCCGTTCGGAAATCTCGTTCAGGGTTAGCCAAAGAACTTCTTGCCAGTCTTGGCCATTTCACGCAGCTTCTCGGTCGGCTGGTACAGGGGACCGAGTTCTGCATACTTGTCTGCCAGTTCGACGAAGGCGGCAACGCCCATGTCATCGATGTAGCGCAGGGCACCGCCACGGAACGGAGGGAAGCCGATACCGTAGATCAGGCCCATATCCGCATCGGCCGGATCCTCGACGATGCCGTCCTCCAGGCAGCGCACGGTTTCCAGGCACAGCGGAATCATCATGCGGGCGATGATTTCCTCTTCGTCGAAGTCCCTGCTGCCCTGAACCACCGGTTCGAGGAGCTTGTAGGTTTCCTCGTCAACGACTTTCTTGGGCTTGCCCTTGCGGTCGGTTTCGTACTTGTAGAAGCCCTTGCCGTTCTTCTGACCGTACCGGTTGTTCTCGAACATCACGTCGATGGCGGAGGTCCGATCGTCCTTCATCCGGTCCGGGAAACCCTCGGCCATCACTTCGTTGGCGTGCTTGGCGGTGTCCATGCCGACCACGTCCAGCAGGTAGGCCGGGCCCATCGGCCAGCCGAACTTCTCCATGACCTTGTCGATCTTCTGGAAGTCGGCGCCGTCGCGCACCAGGCCGGCGAAACCGCCGAAGTACGGGAACAGCACCCGGTTGACCAGGAAGCCCGGGCAGTCGTTGACCACGATCGGGGTCTTACCCATGGCCTTGGCGTAGGCAACGGTGGTGGCGATGGCACGGTCGGAGGTCTTCTCGCCACGGATCACCTCAACCAGCGGCATCATGTGTACCGGGTTGAAGAAGTGCATGCCACAGAAGTTTTCCGGACGCTTCAGGTTTTTCGCCAGGAGGTTGATGGAGATGGTGGAGGTGTTCGAGGTCAGGATGGTGTCCTCGCGCACCGCGTCTTCGGTTTCCCGCAGCACGGCGTCTTTGACTTTCGGGTTCTCGACCACGGCCTCGACCACCAGGTCGACGTTCTTGAAGTCGCCGTAGTTCAGGGTCGGCGTAATGTTGTTGAGCACGTCGGCCATCTTGCCGGCGTCCATCTTGCCCTTGTCAACCCGCTTGGTTAGGAGCTTCTTGGCCTCGGCCAGCCCCAGTCGGATGCCCTCGGGGTTGATGTCCTTCATGATGATCGGCGTGCCCTTGAGCGCGGACTGGTAAGCCACGCCTCCGCCCATGATACCGGCGCCCAGGACGGCAGCCAATTTCACTTCGGAGGCTTCCTTCATCCAGGCGCTGGCTTTTTTCTTCAGCTTCTGGTCGTTCAGGAACAGGCCAACCAGGCAGGCCGCCACATTGGTCTTGGCCATCTTGGCGAAGCCCTTCGCCTCGACTTCGATCGCCTTGTCGCGGGTCATACTCGCATGCTTCTGCATGACCTTAATGGCTTCCACCGGCGCTGGGTAATTCTTGCCTGCCTTGCCGGCCACGAACGCCTTGGAGGTTTCGAACGCCATCATGCTTTCCATGGCGTTGAGCTTAATCTTGCCTTTCTTCTCTTCACGACGGGCCTGGTAGTCCAGCTTGCCCTCGTTGCACTGCCGGATGATGTCGATGGCCGCTTCAACCAGCTGACCAGACTCGACCACGGCATCCACCGCACCCACCTTCAAGGCCGCGTCGGCACGGTTCTCTGCCCCGCCACAGATCCATTCAACGGCGTTGTCGACACCAATCAGGCGAGACAGACGCACGGTGCCGCCAAAGCCCGGGAAGATCCCCAGCTTCACTTCCGGCAGACCGACCTTCGCTTTCGGATCCATCACCCGGTAGTCAGTTGCAAGGCACATTTCGAAACCACCACCGAGCGCAATGCCGTTGATGGCGGTGACCGTCGGGAACGGCAGGTCCTCAACCGCGTTGAACACGGCATTCGCCTTCAGGTTGTTGGCGACGAGATCCTCTTCCGGACCGGCGAACAGGTCGGTGAACTCGGTGATGTCGGCACCGACGATGAAACTGTCCTTGGAGCTGGTTACCACCAGGCCTTTCAGGCTCTTCTGCGCTTTCAGCGCTTCGGTGGCGGCGCCCAGCTCCTCAATAGTGAGGCGGTTGAACTTGTTGACTGACTCGCCCTGCAAGTCGAAGTTCAACTGAGCGATTCCGCCTTCGATCTCTTTAACCGTGATGGCTTTACCTTCGTAAATCATCAACTGATCTCCAGTCTGTGATTGGAACTGCTGACAACCGCCGACCTGAGCTGTCCAGGCGGCTGTCCGTGCAGCGAGATTTCGGTCACTGCCCGATCATTCGATCCAAAAATTCATACAGTCGTTTGAATCGTGAGGGCACACGATGAAAAAAAAACGAGCATTTGTCAATTTGTTTCTTGCGGATACCGCTCAAAAGTCGCTGTTGAGGGCCGCCGCTTGACCTGAAAAAACCGTTGTATCCTTGCTTTTCAGAGGCATAGCGGATAAATCGCAAGTAAAGCGAGAACTTTGTCACACAAATTTCATAGTTGTTGACATTTCCCGATCCCGACGCCTGCAAATACAACTTGATTGGCTGGACCAGTTACTTTACCTTCGAGATGCTACTTTGGTCGACAATAATAAAACAGCTTTACGGAGATACATCCGATGAAAGACGCTCGCTTGCGAGTCCACTCCCTGGTTGCGGCGCTGGTTCTGCTGGCCTTGACGGCTCTTAACGCCAACGCACAGGAAGACGGCTCAGACTTCCTGGCCGACCTGCACACCTTTCGAATCAGCAATTACATGGCGCTCGACGCCTACTATCGGTTCAGCGGCACCGGCACCACCGACACCTTGAATGAAATCGTGGCGGGTATCAACTCGGCCAACGATGCCATGAACCGTCTCACCCAGAGCACCGACGAGGTCCTGTCCAAGGACCAGCTGAGCACGCTCAGCCAGGAATTCGAGAAGTTCAAGGGGCTCATGCGCGACAACATCAACGATGTCCGGACCCAGGGATATCCCGACCTGCGCCTGGTCTCCGACATGGCCAACCAGGCCCTGGCCATGAACAACATGGCCACCGAGCTGTATCTGGAGGCGCAGGAAAGCTCCCAGACCCAGACCAACCCCCGGGTGGAGGCGGCCCGCATGGCAGCGGTGAAAATGGCGCAGATGATGGCCAAGTACGCGGTGCGCACCAACTCGTCCGTGACCCAGACCTTTCAGGGATCGGCCACGGAAACGCCACTGGATGCCCAGGCACGGGAATTCGACGCCCTGCTGGAGCAGGTCAGGCAAGGCCCCGCCGAGGGCGAGTTGCGGGCGCTGCTGGACGACATTAGTTCCAAGTGGCAGTTTATCCGCGGCTCTTACATCAACTACAACGAAAACAACGTCGGTTTCGTGATCGACCGTTACTCCAAGGCTATCCTGAGCAGCCTGGGCAGCGCCATCGAACTGCTTCAGAACAGCCACTGACGGTCGCCCGGGGACGGGGGGCACCGATGCCACCCCGTCCTTTTTCCGATGCATGTATTGATACCTATCAGTTTGCCGCTACACTCTTTCGGTTAAATTTGGACTACTATTTCCCAAAGACGTTTGACGCGAAGGAGTAATGCGATGTCCGCCTACAAAAAGATGCTGGTCGCCATCGACCTGACGGAAGAAGCGCCTCAGGTCCTGGATAAGGCCAAAACCCTGAGGGATACCCACGGCGCCGAACTGCTGCTGGTGCACGTGGTGGAGCCCGTGGGTTACGCCTATGGGGGCGATATCCCCATGGACCTCACGGAACTTCAGGACCAGCTCGACAAGGCTGCCAAGGAGCAATTGGGCAAATATGGAGAGCAGTACGGCGTGGCCAAGGAGCATCAGATCGTGACCGTTGGGCGACCGGAATCCGAAATTCACCGCATCGCCCAGGAACAGGGCGTTGACCTGATCATTGTCGGAAGCCATGGCCGGAAGGGCTTCCAACTGCTGCTGGGCTCCACCGCCAACGGAGTTCTGCACGGCACCGAGTGTGACGTGCTGGCGGTCCGGATTCACTGATCCCGCACGGTTTGGGGGCCTGGCACCTCAGGCCCCCTCCCCTTTCATCCGCGCCTCCAGTTTCCGCAGCTGCGCTTCCAGAGAAAAACTTACACTCGACGCCATCGAGAAGAAATTGAGCAGCGCCTTGAGGTTGCTGTCGCCCTGGCACACGGCATGGATACGCTGCCACAGCGCCTGGTTCACCAGCTGCAACCGCTGATTTCTCGCCACCAAACCCTTCAGCTCCCAGTCCGGCTCCTGATGGTTCCGCTTGGCAAAATACTGCTCCAGCAAGTAGTGGGACACGGTACGCATGATGAACTCGTCGCTGCTGGCAAACGGCAGATGGTGCACCGCCATGGACTTAAGTTCCCCGAGCACCGGACAACCGCTGGTGGCCATTTTCAGTCCCAGCAGGGCACGGAGGGCCTCCTCCAGGGTCGTCTGTTTGCCGTATTGGCGCCGTTCGTCGGCAACCCGGACCCCTACCTTTTGATAGGCATCCTCGGCCCGGAACGCCTCCACCACCGGCAGGATTTCAACGGCGGCCGGGCAATAGGACGCCTGTTCGGTCGTCAGGGGACAGTTGCTGCATTGGCAGTGTTCCAACCGCGTCCAGGCCGGTAGCGAAGTCTCGGGAACGCGAGGCTGATCGGTTACCCGAAAACGAATCCGGCGACCATCCTCGAAGCGAAATTCGTACTGGACGTTCATTGCCCCGCCTGTTCTTCCAGCTCCATCCACCGCTCGATTGCCGCTTCCAGCTGCGCCTCCGTGTCGGCCAGCTGCTGCAGGGTCGATGCGACCTCCCCGGGCGCGCCTGAGTAAAACCCGGAGCTGGAGATTGTATCCTGCAAGGCCGCCACTTGCCGTTCAAGGGTCTCAATTTTCGCCGGAAGCTGCTCCAGTTCCAGTTTCAGCTTGTAACTGAGCTTGGCGGATTTGGCCCGGGGCCTCTCCGGCTCCGCTTTTGGCCGGGGGGACTCCGACTTTGCGGCCGCGGCGGCACCGTCCTGCCGATCCGGCCGGCTGCCCGCCAGCTCCGAGAGGAAACGGCCACCCTGGCGACGCCAGTCGGAATAGCCTCCGACATACTGGCGCACGTGGCCGGAGCCGTCCAGAAACAGGATGTCCGTGGCCACGTTGTCCAAAAACTCGCGATCGTGGCTGATGACGATCACCGTTCCCTGAAACGCCACCAACTGGTCTTCCAGCAGCTCCAGGGTTTCCACGTCCAGATCGTTGGTGGGTTCGTCCAGAACCAGGACATTGGCGGGCTTGCTGAACAGTTTGGCCAGCAGCAGGCGCGCCCGCTCTCCACCGGAAAACACCTTAACCGGGGACCGGGCACGCTCCGGGGTGAACAGAAATTCTTGCAGGTAACCCAACACATGCTTGCGCTGGCCGTTGATGTCGATGAATTCACGACCCTCGGACAGGTTGTCCAGGGCATTGCGCTCCAGATCCAGCTCCCCCCTGAGCTGGTCGAAGTACGCGACCTCCAGCCGAGTCCCCTGGCGCACCGTGCCGCGGGTTGCCTTGAGGTCGCCCAGCAACAGGCGCACCAGCGTGGTCTTGCCGGTGCCGTTCTCGCCCACCAGACCGATTTTGTCGCCGCGGAGAATGGTCAGCTCCAGATCCCGGATCACCTCCCGGCCATCCGGATAGGAAAAAGCGGCCTGATGGGCTTCCGCCACCAGCTTGCCGGAGCGCGCCGCTTCTTCCACCGCGAAACTGGCGGCCCCCTCCCGTAAGCGCCGTTGCCGGTGCTCTTCCCGCAGAGCCTTGAGCGCGCGGACGCGCCCCATGTTACGGGTGCGGCGGGCCTTGATGCCCTGGCGAATCCAGGCTTCTTCCTGCCTGAGCTTCTTGTCGAACAGTTCGTTCTGGCGCTCCTCGTCCGCCAGAAGTTTTTCCTTCAGTTCGAGATACTTGTCATAACCAGATGAAAAACTTGTCAATTTACCCCGGTCGAGTTCGACGATGCGGGTCGCTGTTCGGCGGATAAACGCCCGATCGTGACTGACGAACAGGATCGCCCCTCGGAATTGGGACAGGGCGTCTTCCAGCCAGGCAATGGCCGGCACATCCAGGTGGTTGGTGGGTTCGTCGAGCAACAGGATGTCCGGCTCCGAAACCAGGGCCCGGGCCAGCAGCACCCGTCGCTGCCAGCCGCCGGACAGGGTATTCAGGCGCTGCTCAGGCTTGAGGCCGTACTGCCCAAGAATGGTGGTGACCTTCTGGTCGAGCCGCCAGCCGTCAAGCGCTTCGAGACGCTCCTGCACCGCCGTGAGACGCTCCAGGCTGCCGTGATCCACCTGTTGGGACAGGCGATGAAACTCGGCCAGCAACGCACCGGTTTCAGGGAAGGCGCTGGCCACCACGTCGTAGGCCGTGCGGTCATCGTCGGTGGGCAGGTTCTGGGGCAGTACCGACAGAACCGCGCCGGGTTCCAGGCGCACCAACCCACCGTCGGGAGTGACCTCACCGCTGACGATTTTGAGCAGGGTGGATTTACCCTCCCCGTTGCGCCCCAGCAAACACACCCGCTCACCGGGTTCAATGGCAAGCGACGCGTTCTCCAGCAACGGGTGCATGCCGTAGGCAAGGGAAATCGAGTCGAGGGTCAGCAAAGGCACGGTCAATCACTCTCCGAATGGGTCAAGACAACAGGATCGCCGACCCGGACGGTGCCGGGTCCGCTATGGATGGCGTTCATTCCGAAGATAACGCCACCTTCCATCTTTCGGTACTGGGTCAGGGTGCGCAACGGCTGAACATCCGGGCTCTTGGTTCCCGTGGCCGGGTCCACCGTCGTCATGACGCACCGGGAACAGTACTTGACCAGCTCGAACCGATGCCCCCCCACCCGCAGGGTTCGCCAAGTATCTTCCGTCCAGGCCGGTGCGCCGTCCACCACGATGTTGGGCCGGAACCGGGTCATGGTGACCGGCTGCTCAAGTCGGGAGTTCAGCTCGTCCAGGGAAGCCTGATTGGTGATCAGAAAAGGAAAACCGTCGGCAAACCCTACCCGGCGGGTCTCCGGCACATAGGCCGGATCGATCCGCCGAACACTGTCATCCGGCATGTACACAAAGCGGAATGACTGGCCGCAGAAGCGACTGATCGCCGCACTGGCCGCCACCGGGCCCGATACCGCCTCCACCTGATCCCGCCAGACCTGGACATGGATACGCTCCGCCGCAGGCTGTAGCAGAAACACCCCTTCCCCGGGAACATCAACCGACACCCGCACCCCATCAATCCGGGGTTTGACCAGGGCCAATTGCGGGAACTTGCGCTGGGTGACGAAGCGCCCCTCGTCATCAACCAGCATCCAGCGCCGGTCTCCGGCCGGACCGAATTCGTCCATGGTGAAGGCGTCGACCTCAATGCCGGCGAGAGATTTAACGGGGTACAGATACAGGGAGTGGACTTTCACCTTGCGCCTCCGGTCCTTGGCAGGTTCAGAACGAGGCTTGGCAGTATAGCCGAAAATAAAAAAACCCGGCCTTGTCGGGCCGGGTTTTCGGAATCTGGAGCGGGAAACGGGACTAGCACTGACGCGCTAAGCGTATGTTTTCCAACTCTTTTCTTCGCTGAGGGTCTCAACGAAGGCCTCAATTTTAGCCTCGTTTTCGGGCGTCGTCAACGAAGACCGTCCACCAATTTCCACTCGCCGCCAACACCATCCGCTCACCTGCGTGCTACCCCGTGCCGAGGCAGTCCGCTGCATCGCGTACGTGTGCGCGAACTGAGTGCGCATCTCTCAGCCTTGCACAGCTGATCATGCGCAAGGCGGAGCGAGGCAGTCAGTTGCTATGTCGATCTATCAGGATGCCGTGGAAGTCTCACCGGCATCGCCTCCCCCCTGGCCAGCACCAATCAAACCGCATAGACGCAGCGCCGAGGCAAGTCGGTTAGACCCCTTATAGAACACGCGATACGAAATGAGTCTTGATGAAAAAATCAAGGCCGACGACGCTGACAGGCGTGTACAAGCGCAACCAGGTGCGGTCACTAATCGCTCGATGGTCGAAGCATCGCGATTTTCACATATCGAGCGGGCAATGGCCACTGGCCTTGAGCATGTGGACCCAACATGCTTCGGCATACCCCGCCAACGTGCGCCCAAGAAGCCAAACAACAAATGCCGTGACCATACGTCGATCGGCAGCAGAGGAGTCGGTGATGTAGCGCTCCCGCAAGGAGATGGAGACATGCATGAAGAGCTGCCAGCTTCAAAGGTGTTCTATCGTCCGATTGAGGCCGCCATACGCTGGGCAGGATTATGGCGTTACTCGCAAGAAATCCTGTCCTCCATCTCGTCGCCTAGAAATCTGCCGAGAACGCTCAATTGCCCCCGATGGGATGAACTGCGACTCTGCACGGAACGCATCTACGATGCCATCGTCAACGGTGAGCTTCCCTATGGTCGAAACGGCATCACGTTGAACGATGAATCCCTGCTTGATTCCCATGAGTTGACCGTGCGCCACCTCGATCTCAAACACTGGATGCAAACCCACTACCCAGGGCATCGACCTGCTTTTCTTTTCAGTCGCATCGAGCGCATCGCGCACCCCGTCATCACGCTGGAAGCCGGACAGGCCATGTTGGTGGAACGCCAAGCCATGAAGGCGGAGCTTGAGCTTTGTCGTCGCGAACTGCGGAACCTCAAGGAGCGTCACGAAGAACTGCTCAAGCAATCTGGGGCAATCCCAGCCTGCGGCCAGTGTTCTCTCAGTGATCGTGCGGAGGCCACCTACCTGCACATCATTGGCAGCATGTTGGAGCTGATGCTGAGCAGATCTCCTTCGGGCAAGCCGCACTCTTGCTTCAGCACCCAGGAGGCCATCGTCAGCGCGTTGATCGCTCATCGTGGCGGCACCATGGGCATCACCGAGCGCACGCTGAACGGCAAGTTCGCCAGCGCACGGAGGAAGCTGGGCAGCGCTAGCGTAGTTGCTTGAGGTTTTCCAGCTTGTATCTGCAGTCTGGGAAATTGCATTTGCAATGTACTTCGGAAGCCATGTCTATTGAATAGAGGTCACCCCAACAAACGCCACTGAGCGTTAAGGAGTGACCACTATGTCGCAGCCCACTGCACTGCTGCCCGGCGAGCGCCGCATCCTGCGGCTGGACGAAGTCGAGGCCAAATCCGGATTCAAACGCGCGCATATCTACTCGCTCATGAAAAAGGGTGAGTTTCCCCAATCGCTACGCCTCGGCGTTCGCGCTGTCGGATGGGATTCCACCGAGATCGATCTGTGGATAACCGAACGTCTCAAGAACCGCGCGCAGCAGCCAGCTCTCCCGAGCGATGTCTGAGGAGAGCCCTATGCAGGTCGTATCCATCATTTCGACCAAAGGCGGCGTGGGCAAGACCACCGTCGCGGCCAACCTCGGCGCATTCATCGCCGACGCAGGTCTGCGCGTGCTGCTGCTCGACCTGGACATGCAGCCAACCCTGTCGTCCTACTACGAGCTGAAGCATCGCGCACCGGGCGGCATCTACGAGCTTCTGGCCTTCAACGAACGCGACCTGGCGAACCTGGTGTCGCGCACCGTCATCGACAACCTGGATCTGGTGCTGTCCAACGACGAGCACCGGCAGCTCAATACCTTGCTGCTGCACGCCCCAGATGGACGCCTGCGGTTGCGCAACCTGATGCCAAACTTCCAGCCGCACTACGATCTGGTGGTCATAGACACCCAGGGCGCGCGCAGCGTATTGCTGGAAATGGCACTGCTGGCGTCCCAGCAGGCCGTGTCGCCCGTCACACCGGAAATCCTGGCTGCACGCGAACTGCGGCGTGGAACCCTGCAATTGGTCGAGGACATCACGCCGTACCGAAAGCTGGGCATTGAACCGCCCGCACTGCAGTTGCTGATAAACCGCGTCCCCGCCGTCTCGTCCAACGCGCGCCTGATCCAGCAGACGCTACGCCTGATCTTCCAGGAGCAGGCCAGCATCCAGGTACTGGCCACTGAAATTCCTGCGATCGAAGCTTTTCCGCGCGCAGCCACCCGAGGCCTGCCTGTTCATCGCGTCGAGCATCGACGGCCTTCGGGCCGTCAGGCATTGGCCGCGTTGGAGATCGTGCGCGGCCTGGCAAATGAGCTATGCCCTCAGTGGCAGGAACGGTTCGCAGCGGTCACCGGCAAGGCCGGAGGGAGGTTCGCCCATGTCGAACGCCCATGAACTGGCCCGCGGCCACAAGCGGTTGCTGCCGCTGATCGAGTATGCCCTGAGCGAAGGATGGGAGGTCGTTCGTACCCCAGGTGGACATCTCAAGTTCACCCGGCCGGGCCTGCCACCGATCTTCACCAGCGCCACCGCCAGCGACCACCGAGCGGGGCTCAACGCCCGCGCCATGCTGCGGCGAGCCCAGCGTGGGCTCGAACCCTCGGAGCTTCCTACGCAGGAAGGAGATGGCCATGCCTGACATCTCCCCCCAGGACGTTGCAAACAAGCTCCTGAGCGATGGCTTCACGCGCAGCGGCCCCGTCGCGAGCAGCTTGAGCGATCCGATTGAGGATACGCCGATGGTCGTGACGCTCGATGAACTGCGGCCGTATGAGCTTGATCCGCGCCTCACCCGCAACCCGCTTTACGACGACATCAAGGCGTCGATTCGCGAACGCGGACTCGACGCTCCCCCGCCCATCACGCGGCGTCCAGGCGCGGATCACTACATCATCCGCAACGGCGGCAATACGCGTCTGGCGATCCTGCGCGAACTCTGGAGCGAGACACGGGACGAGCGCTTCTTCCGCATTGCCTGCCAGTTCCGGCCATGGCCAGAACGCGGAGAAATAGTTTCCTTGACGGGCCATCTCGCGGAAAACGAGCTGCACGGCGGCCTGTCGTTCATCGAGCGCGCATTGGGCGTGCAGAAAGCCCGGGAACTGTATGAAGAGGAAACCGGCAAACCCTTGTCCCAATCCGAGCTGGCACGCCGCCTCAAGGCGGACGGCTATCCCGTGCCGCAACCCCACATCAGCCGGATGCAAGAGGCCATCCAATATCTGCTGCCCGCCATCCCGACCGTGCTTTACGCCGGCCTGGGGCGGCACCAGGTCGAGCAACTGACCAGCCTGCGGCGCGCCGCCGACAGAGTCTGGTCGGCCCGCAATCGCCAGGCCCACTCCCACCTCGATTTCCCCACGTTGTTCCAGGACGTGTTGGCACTGTTCGACAGTGCGGCGGGCGGCTTCAGCGTTCAGCGCGTCCAGGACGAACTGGTCGGCCAGATGGCCGATCTGCTCGACATGGAATACGACACGCTGCTCTTCGAGATTACCGACTCGGATCGGCGCTGGCAGG
>TARA_B100001121_G_scaffold80203_1_pt1 | contig 13961 bp, 18 predicted proteins | sample TARA_B100001121 | Tara Oceans TARA_B100001121 (sample SAMEA2622817) | marine metagenome | biome: marine biome (ENVO:00000447); feature: surface water layer (ENVO:00002042); material: "saline water (ENVO:00002010), including plankton (ENVO:xxxxxxxx)" | depth 5 m
TGAAAATCGCCGTGTCCCCAGTTCAAATCTGGGTCCTGGCACCTTTCTTAAGCGCCGAATAAGCATCGAATGGTCCTGGAATGGCACCATTCGGTGCTTTTTTAGTGCCTGACTCACTGAGCGGCCATCAACCCCATGATCACGACAGCAGCTGGAGAATCCAGAGCATCGGCAGAGAGTGATCAACGGCCCCAGCGCTCTACACGCGAACACAAAAAACGGGGTGGTTTCCCGGTCCACCCCGTTCCCCCTATTCGCGTCTTCCCAGATCCTGCAGCACCCCCTTCATTTGGACACGCCTAGTTTTGTGTATCAGATTGATACACAAAGTCGTCAAAAGCACAGTTCAACAAGAAAGTTCAATCGGTCACAAAAAGACCCCTGAAGCTCCCACGCTTCGGAGGCCCCTTCTCTCGATGACTCGCTTCTCCACGCTCCCGCTGAGGCATCACAACAAGAAGCAGGACAACCGAGACCAAGCAGGCGGTTACCCGCTCAGAAGCGACGGAGCGACAATCCGGATCCTTTGCCGATGACGACGAGATCTTGACAGTCCAACGGTTCTGCAACTGATCACTGGGTTCAGAAGCCCTGGTGCTTTGGTTTGATCGGTCTCTTGATCTCAGGGAAGTCCGGGCAGATGAGCGCAGGAAAATCCGCTCTTGCCTCCTGAAAAAGATGGCGGATCAGGGTCTTGTATTGCCGCCTGGTCGCTTCCCCAGCGCTGCCCTGCGCTTCACACTGCCTGCGAACGATCAGGAAGAACTCCAGGAAGTCGTTGCCGGTAATCCGCTCAACACTTTTGGTGGTCGCCCAGGGCTGAAAGCCAAGACCAGTGGTTCCATGCCATAAGGACCGCTGGCAACTCAACCAGCGGCTGCGATTGTTCCGAGGCTGCTGCTGTTCACGGGCATACCAGCGCTCCCAATACACCGAAAGCGCCTGTTTTTTCTCCACCTGCTGCGCCTCGAATTGTTTGTGAAGATCCATCCACCTCTGGTGGGAAGCATGAATGGCAATGTTGGCCGCCTCCCAGGGGTCAGTGGTCCCGCAGGTGCCCTCGATGTAAAGACGCTTGCCTTGCCCCCGCTTGGTTCTACCCGCAAAAGGGCGCGGATCCTCAGACTGTTCAGGGAGGAAGCGCCACTGAAGATTCCTGGTCTTCCTGCTGTGCGCGCTTGGCTTCTGGCGGAAGACTGAAAGAGAGGCGTGGACCAGCGAACCTTGTCCCCCTAGATCACGCACCACATTGAGGGTGTGCAAGGTGCCGTCGATCCAGCCCTGAGGAAGGGAGCGAGACATAGAGTTTCCATACCAACGCTCACCATCAGGAGGGCGAAGGCCTGCCGCTAACCACACCCAAACCTAGGAGAGCGGTATGGGAGCAGCAAGACAAGAGGCCCTCAGCAAGGTTCTTCTTGAGTGCTGCTACAACAATTTGAGCGTTTTAGGGGGCCAATCGTCGCACCGCCTCCAGCTCAAAACTGGATCCTGGCAGTTTGCATCTTCGCTCATTGACGCCAATACCAATCAACGACGATCGACAATTCAATAACGCCGACGGCTTCGCAATGGTCTTTGATCCGGCATGGAAAGAGTGTCGGAAATCAGCAGAATTTGCTGATCAATCTCTGGATGAAAAAATCGAAACTGTCATCGAGCAGCTCAGCGAACACCCTTTTGTGCAGTCCGAACCTGAACAGGCACGTCAGGTTGCTCAGTTCAGAGTTCGACTTCTCGATCTTTAACCCGTCGCGGGGGGCCTGATTGCGAGTGAATCAGGCACTCAGGAGATCGATCTGATCGTCTTCTTGCTGATGATCGATTTCATCGCTGGCAGGATCGATCTGGGGGTCATCAACGTAGACCGTTTCATTCAGCGACTGCCCAGGTTCATCATCACGAGATGAGGGGGCTTCAGCATCGGAGGCAGCCTCAACCTCATCGTCTGTGGAAGTGACGAGTTCCATCACAGCTCTGGGTGCGTCCTCTTCAAGCAGCCCCTGCAGATGCCTGAGACGATCACCGCTGTCATCGAGCAGCTGGCGGCTGGCTTCATCCGGCTCAGAGTCAGATGCATCAGCCAGGGAATATTGCTGAAACTGCTCGAAGCGCTCCTCAAGTGCAAGCAAACGCAGCGTGAGTGACTCAGCGATCTCGCTGATGGCATGCAACTGGCGACTGAGCTGCTGGACCATGACCGAGTTGGATTCAGCAGCAGCCATGGGACACAAGCAGTGGCGGCCCGATCGTATCGATCGTGGGTGGGTTGTCCAGCAGTGCCGAAGGAAAGACAGCGACCTCCGAAGCCCAAGATCACTGGAACCGAGGCCCTGCATTCAGCAAGTCTTCTGATGACATCCCTCACGAACGACACCAAGGATGCCGAACAGTACAGATACAGTTCCCAAGGCCGGATTTGAGCGATGGATGGATCACAACAGGCCAGCCTCATCTCGTTGATCGAGGGCGTCGGAGAGGAAAACGAGCAACTCCATTCCGTTGGGGATCAGATTCTGCGACTCAATCTGAAACCTGATGACCTCCAACTCTGGCAGGACACTTTCAAAGCAATGACGGAACCAGGGAATGTGCTCCTGGCCTGCGAAAGCGACGCCTGCCCTTTGGAGTCAACCAGACTCACCTGGGTGGTCGGAGCCGCCATCCGCAGTACCGCAGTCAGCTCTGCATCCGACGTGGGAACGCTGCTGAAACAACTTGGGGTCAGTGATCCAATCGCTGATGCCATCCCTTGTCACTGTCCCGGAGTGGGCAGCGAGATTGCTTGGGCGTTCTATCTGGAACGCCATGGCTGGCTGACCGCTTGCCCGATTCTCCCTGTGACGTCGACCAACAACGCTGTTCATCCGTGAACTCCGCTTTCACCAAACGAATCAAAGAGCTTGCCCTGCACTCCAAGGTGTGTGGACTCAGCGAAGACGACAGCCTGCCTGAGAATCTCCGTGATCTGATCGACAACGCCGACCAAAACAAACGCCTACTCAGTGACGACGAGATCGGCCTGTGCTGCAACTGGTCAGGCTTGGAAACAGCTCCTCTGATCGCACTTCAGAGACAGGTCTCGGACCTCGTCGACGAGGCACGCGCAGATCTTCTGAAGGAACAGCCGGAGTTGGTACAACCCGGTGGAAAGCTGTTTCCCGCGGATCGGGCCGAAGCCTGCTGGCGGGACTGCTTCCATTTTCTAAGGGTCAGCATTTACGGGGCCGCGTTGCGGCGAACTGAAATCACAGACCCCAACGGCATCCAGTCCCTGGCGGAGCTTTATGCACTGCTTGACGTACCAGTGCCGGCACTGCTCCTGGCACTGGAGCGCCTGCGGGAGCATTCAGTGGCCGCTTACCGCCTGCTAGGCGCTGAATCAAATGCCAAGGAACTCAATGAGGCGCTGACGCATCTCGGCAACATGATTCGCAAGGAGATGAAGAGACACGACGCCAAAGACCGAGAAAACCGCGAAACACCCATAAGATGAATTCAAAGACTGAGCATTTCTACGGATGGCGCTTCAGCTGCTCGACTACCCGCTCACAAGCCAGAACAACCGCGTCGGCGATCAAGGAGGGCTGTCGTCTGAACTGAATCGCGCCACGTACCCTTGCCGCGAAGACCGAGCCGCACAAATCGAGCAGGCCTATCGGCAGATTTTCTTTCACGCCATGAAGTGCGATCGTGACGTGAACCTTGAGTCTCAGTTTCGCGATGGCAGCATCACGACCCGGGATTTCATTCGTGGACTGCTGCTCTCAAGACGCTTCCAGGAAGGATATGTCTCCTGCAGCACGAATTACCGACTGGTCGACCAGGTCGTGGGCCGCGCGCTCGGCCGGGAGGTCCATGGTCAGAGCGAACGAATCAGCTGGTCCATCCTGATTGCTGAAAAGGGATTCGCGAGTTTTGTGGATGCAGTACTGGATAGCGAGGAATATCTCAACGCGTTTGGCTACGACGATGTTCCGAACCAGCGCTCGAGGGTGATTCCTGGAGCCTCAACGGGAGTGATGCCCATCTATCAGCAGTTCCCGCGCTATGGAAGTGACTGGAGAGATCAACAATGGAATCAGAAACTTCAGACACGAACTGAAGACGACATTTTGGCATCTGCTTACATCAAGACACCGGAATGGGCCAAGAAGGCCTGGCTTGGCCTGGCCGCAATTGGAGCGTTCGAAGTGATCAGAGTTCTCTTGATTGTTGCCGGAGAGATGTACGGCACCCGCTAAAACATCCCCCAAGACATAACAGATGGCAGAAGTGAACTAACTCATTGCCGAAAAACAACTTCAAGGGCTTGAGGAGGCGGGAGCTTTGGCACCCTGAAACCACGTTTCAGAAGATAAAATTGTTACCGGTCTTCGACACATAAGCTTGCACGACATCGACACACAAGCCTGCAAAAGCTTGCGCAGAAGTGCATCAGCTCAACATCAAGCGCGCAGCATTAAGAAAATCGAAGAAACAACAGAAAACATTTTGTTGCAAGGCTGATGGGTCGACGGAGTTCACTAGAGAACCGGTTTAAGGTCAGCACAGAAGTTCCTCCAGAGATCAGCAATGGTCGCCATCAAGCCGACACGCGATTTCACAAACCTGTACCGGGTCTCTTACGCAGGAGGCAAATCTGTCAAACAAAAGCCGAACACCGCGACTAATCTCTACCGAAAGGAAGCTGAAAAGGGTGGATTTGTTCCTCGGCAAGGCAAAGCAGCGTCAACGGTTTACGAATACAAGGAAAATCTTTGCTCTGTAATGGGCATCGGCATTGGCCCAAGAGTTCATAGCGAGTGCCCCTTCAGCAGCGTCAACGACGTCTTCGCATCATCAGGAAGTGAGGCTCTTACCACAACGATTTCCGCCATTTACAAGCAGGTGCTGGGAAATCTTGGCCCGATGGGCAACCAACGCTGCACAGAACTGGAATCGCAACTCAGCAACGGTGAGATCAGCGTTAGAGATTTTGTTGCCGGTCTTGCCAAGTCAGATCTGTATAAAGCCAAGTATTTCCATAGCGTTTCCCCGATTCGGGGCATCGAACTGAATTACAAGCATCTGCTTGGCAGACCACCTGTCAATCAGGCCGAAGTCAGTGCGGCAATCACCTTGATTGCCGAACAGGGATTTAATGCCCTGATCGAGAAGATCACCCATTCCGGCGAGTATTTGGAAGTGTTCGGCACCGATACAGTGCCTTATCCGCGTGCCTGGACCTCGGAAGCAGGTGCTTATTGCTCCAGCTTCACCAACCTTGCGAAGGTGACTCCTGCCAACGCGGCATCCGATACGACAATCGAATCGCGCAGCCAGCTGGTGATGGAATTCACCAACGCCCGAAGAATCTCACAGTCTGGTGCTGGTTACGATGTCAGCGGATTCGTTTATTCGAAAGCCGTTAAGGACCCCTACTGCGGTGCCTTCCAAAGAATGTACCAATCAAAAACAGCAAAAACCTGGGCCCAGCAAAACGATTGATGCTGCACTGACTACAGCCTATTCCAAGCAATACAAAGCACTGGTTTCCATGGAAATCAGTGCTTTTTATATGGCAATTCTTCCTCAGCGAGAGAATTCAAGAATCAAGACATTACATAATTCACTTGTCTGTAACAAGAGAGTTTGATCATCAACAATCAGACCTCACCATGGATCAATCACCTAAGGAAGTGATTGGAGAGTAATATCTTCAGAAAAGATGACTGGCCCTTCGGATTTTGACTTCTCAATTTGTGGACCTGCAAGGATGGATTGCCCCAGAAACGCAAAAACCTGAAGATGCCCAGGGGCCAGCATTCGATGCAAGAGGAGCAAACTGGCGTGAGCATGACGTCGGCCAACGAGATCTAAGTGGCGCCTTGCTGTGCAGATGTGATCTGCGTGGCACCAATCTGAGCGAATGCAATCTGGATGGTGCGGACCTGCGTTTGGCGATGTACGACTCAGCGACACGACTTCCAGACGATTTCTCAATTGAGACCAGTGGCGCGGTCGGTCCAGGGGCAAAGCTGAACGGAGCATTCCTGAACAATGCTGATCTGAGAGGCATTGATCTGCGCGGTGCCATCTTGATGGGTGCCTACCTCAGCGGAGCCGATCTGAGCGGAGCCATCCTCGACGGCACTTCACTGGCTGGAGCAGACCTCAGACATGCCAAATTGCGCGGTGCGATGTGCAGGCAAACGCGCTTTGGAACCAGTCAGCTCGACATGGCCGATTTCCGAGGCGCGGATCTGGAAAACGCCGCTCTCGAGAATGTGGAATCGATCAAGGGCACGGACTTCAGTCTTTGCCAGGGCCTGGAACAGCAACTGGACACGTTGCTCAACCGTGACGCCATGGAACTCGACCACTGGAACCCGTTCACACGCAGTACGGCACGAAAGAGCCTGGAGTCGCTGCGAGGCTGAAAAGGTGGGGTCAAGCGACTCGCTTCTCTGCTCGAGACCCCTTCCCGCAGCACGGAATTGTCACGTCACGCAATACTTAGACACACTTGATTGAGGTTTATAAAGAACCCGCTCGGTCTGAGCACTTCTGACTGACGATAGGCGGGCGAATAACGCGAGAACCTTCATGCCCTTCGGTCCTGCCTCGCTTTTGGGGGTCGAACGCTTCTCGGACGAGAGTGAAGCACCCCTCGAGCTTCTTCCCGGCGACGATGACGCCAAGAAGGAACAGATCATCCGACGGGTGTATCAGCAGGTGCTTGGCAACGCTTACGTCATGGAAAGCGAGCGCCAGATCATCGCTGAATCACAGTTCAAGCTCGGTGAAATCAGCGTCAGAGAATTAGTCCGCCGCATCGCGAAAAGCGAGCTTTATCGCAGCCGCTTTTTCGACACCTGCGCGCGTTATCGCTACATCGAACTGGCATTCCGTCATCTTCTCGGCCGGGCACCGGAAGATTTCGAAGAAATGCGCGGTCATGCTGAACGCCTTGACAGCAAAGGCTATGAGGCTGATATCGATAGTTTTCTCGACTCATCCGACTATCAGAACGCCTTCGGAGAGTGGGTCGTTCCCTATCAACGCGGCTGGAAAACCGAATGCTGCACAACACTTCAGGAATTCACCTGGAGCTTCCAGCTGTTGCGAGGCAACAGCAGCAGCAGCTTGAAGGGTGATCTGGCTGGCAACAAAAGCAAGCTTGGTGGAGCTGCCTACCAGAACCTCCCGATTGCCGTTGTTCCACCTTCCTCCAATGAGACCAAGGGCTGGAGCTTCCGTCCTTCGGACAATCTGCAGGATGCACCCACACGCCTGGGAGCGGGTGCAGGCCAGGAAGGCATGACCTATCGGGTGGAAGTGACTGGATACAGCGCCAACAATCTGCGCCGGATCTCCCGCTACACCCGTAGTAACCGCGTCTTTTACGTTCCCTTCGACAAGCTTTCTGAGCAATTCATCAGAATTCACCGCGAAGGAGGAAAGATCGCAAGCATCACTCCGGTGACCTGATCCAATTCAGAAAAGTCATTCGACGAAGCCCACAAGTCCAACCAATTCACTGATCAACACCATGGCAACCAATCAAACCTCCAACGGATTCGGCGCTGAGAGCAAGTGGAACAGCCCAGTCAGTTTCCAGAGGAAGGGTCAGGGCGCTGCAAAACCTGCACTCACCATTGGTGAATTTCTCAAGCAATCCTGCGACCAGATGGCGATCGGGGTGGGCCCTCGTAACCATGAGGACTGTCCGCATCGTGTGACCTCGGAGTGCTACAGCCCCGACGATGACAATTCACTCAACGAAGTGATCGCAGCTGCTTACCGACAAGTGTTCGGTAACGCCCACGTGATGGACTTCGAACGCTGCAACGAGCTGGAGGCCCAGCTCCGCAATGGAGATCTGAATGTCAGAGATTTTGTGCGTGGGTTGGCGAAGTCGAGCTTCTACAAATCCCGCTTCTTCAGTTCAGTAGCCCCACAACGTGGAATTGAGCTGAACTTCAAGCATTTGCTCGGTCGTGCACCACACTCTCAAGCTGAGGTCTCTCAGAAAATTTCTCTTCAGGCAGAACATGGCCATGATGCTCTGATCGACAGCATCATCGATTCCGCTGAATACCTTGAAGTGTTCGGCAGCGATGTTGTTCCTTACGCACGTGCCTGGAGTTCACCCGCAGACCTGGCGACATCCGCATTTCCGATGCTGGCTGCTCTGCAAAAGAGCTTTGCAGGCAGTGACAGCGCTCGGGGCGGAAGCAGTGCTCTGACCAGCAGCATGGGGTCGGGTATTGCGCCTCGCATCAGCAGTCCTTCTCAAGCCATCGGTGTCCGCCCCTCGACCGCATTCTCAAGAGGTCAGATCAGCAGCAGACCACCTGGAGTCACCAGCGGAAAGGACTCTGCACCCATGCGCGGAGACGCCTATGTCTTCTTCGGTCTTGGACAAAGGGAGCAGGAAACCTACCAGCGTTGCCCTGGCGATACTGCCGATCAGCTCAACGCACTCATTCGGGCTTCCTACAAACAGGTGATGGGCAACCCTCACCTGATGGAGTTCGAAAGAGCTGTCACCGCAGAGAGCAAGTTCCTTGATGGTTATCTGAGCACCCGGGAATTTGTCCGCGCAATTGGTCTTTCGGCGGAATACAAGAAGCGTTTCTTTGAAACCAATGCTCCTTATCGCTTCATCGAGCTCAATTTCAAGCATTTCCTCGGACGTGCACCCAAGTCACAGGCCGAAGTCAGCGAGCACACGAAAATCCTCGCTGAGCAGGGCTACGAAGCAGAAATCTGCAGCTACGTCGACTCCGAGGAATATCAGAGCACTTTCGGCGAAGACACCGTGCCATTCGCACGAATTCTGTCGGAGAACGGGCGCTCACAGGTTGCATTTAATCGCCATCTGAAGTTGGCTGAAGGCTTCGCATCCAGTGACACTGTTCTGACCAGTTCCTCCCTTGTCACCTCCGTGGCAACTGGGATGGTACCCGGGGGGTGGAGCTCCACCACCACACGCATCAACAGAACTGGTACTCAATCTGGTGCACCCGATCCCACCAAAAAGCGCTTCCGGATTGTGGTTGCAGCACAAACCGCCCGTTCCAGACAGCGCACTGCAGGCAACACCTATCTGGTTTCCGGAAAGGATATGTCCAGTCAGATGAAGTACATCCATTCCAGAGGTGGAAAAATCGTCTCCATCACCGAGGTGATGTAAGAACCGAATTCATCAGCACGTCTCTTCTAAGGCCTTTTCAATGAAAAGGCCTTGAACACTTTTTTCCTATCACCTATTACCGACAACATGACGGAAACCACAACCCTTTCTTCCCAGGCCAATGCCGATTTGGGTCATGCTGATGAAGTCATTCAGAGCATTTACAAGCAGGTTTTTGGAAACCGTCATCTGATGGAGCTTGACGTCAACAAGTCTCTTGAAGCGTTGTTTATGAATGGTGATCTCACTGTTCAGGGATTCGTGACTGCTCTGGCACAATCAGACACCTACAAGAAACTGTTTCTCGAAGACAAAAGCCCCTATCAATTTGTAGAGCTTAACTTCAAGCATTTACTTGGTCGACCTCCACACGATCAAAATGAATTGATGGAGCATGTGACCAGGATGAATACTGAAGGGTACGATGCTGAAATCGCCAGTTACACCTACAGCGAAGAGTATCTAAGTGCTTTTGGCATCGATCAAGTTCCTCACAACCGCTCCAGTCAATCAATCAATGGTGGACGGACGATCAATTACACACGAGGGATCGCTGTTGACGCAGGCTTCGCAGGTTACGACGCAGCCAGCAATGGATCAAAACTGCTGAGCAGCCTTTCCACAGGAAATGCACCAGCAATTGTTGACCGCAAGAGTGTTGGCAACGCCAATGCGATCTCAATTTTCTGGACGACACGGCGTCAGATCAGTGCCAATCGCCGAGTCATGCAGAAATCAGTCGTCAGCCAGACCTCCATGTCTGCAACGATCCGCAGCATCCAGGCTCAGGGTGGACAAATTCTCTCTATTTCGAAGGCTTAACTCTTAAAGCAAGAGCTCTCAAGCTCCGGGGTTCATTAGCGATAATTGGGTTGGCGTTATTAACGCCAACCCGACTGAAAGCCAAGGCCAGATCACACATCAATCGAGTTTTTTTCAACGCCTGTCATGCCGATTCTCCGAGATACATCGAGATCAGACCCGAATCAGACTGACGCTTTCAACAAGTCAGTTTCATCCGTCCCCATGGCGATGTCCATGATGGTTGACTCGATGGTCAACATGATGCAGGCAAACTTGCCCAAAAATTCCGAAGGGTCAAACGCCAAAACAAATAATGGATATTGAGCAGTTTGTTGCTCAAAGCATTGGTGAATGGCGCTCAATGAGAAGCGGACACTCCCTTGCATTTCAACAATTTGAGGATGTGCTGAGTGAAATATCAATCAAAGAATACACTGATGACAAGGATCAGCTGCGCGAACTGATCAGGGGCTCATCTCAGCCCAACGACAGTCACTACATTTCGCCTTTTGCAATGGAATGGAGTGCCGAGAGTGACTGGGAACCTGACGATCCGAGTGAGGTGTCCAGCGGGTCATGTGTGATCATCCCGATTCCTAGGGATGCGCAATCAGGAAAACTCTTGAGAAGTGTCGGCTATGCCGAATCGATAGCCGCCGAATCGGACTACCGTTTTCTTGATGATGGCACGTTCATTCTCAAGACTCACTATGATCAATCAATCGCTGAAGAGCGGATTTGGTTCATCTCGGACCATGTGCGCTGTCGTTCATCGGTCCTAAAAACCTCAGAAGGGTCAGGCATCCTGCAAGCATCATTCGCCTCTGAAGTTAAAAAAATCTCGGTTTAGCTATTAACGCTTACATCGTCGCATTCATGAAACTCGAAGAGAAAATCAGATTCGCAAAAACTCTTTCTGGAATATTTGATAATTTCGCACAGTCACAAGAGCGTCCCAAGGACTTTGCTCGAATCAATATTGTTTTCAGGCCGCTTCCTTGGCACATATTTCAAGGGCCAGGATTTTATTCAGAGCAATATTACGACTATTCCCCATGGGATCCCTACAGACAAGGAATTCATCGCTTGTCATACAACAAAGATATCTTTATTGTGGAAAACTTTGGCTTCAGCAATAAGGAGCGATTGGCTGGATCTGGCAGACAACCAGAATTGCTTGATTCATTAGAAATCAACAGCTTACAAAAGAGATGCGGATGTTCAATGCATTTCAAGGAAACAACGATTGGTCACTATGTAGGCAATGTGGAACCGGGGAAAGAGTGCATGGTTCCAAGAGATGGACAACTAACCTATCTTGTTAGCGAAGTTGAAGTTAACGAACAAAGCTGGGTGAGCCGTGACAGAGGTTTCGATCCCAAAACCGATGAAGTTCGATGGGGCTCAGAACACGGCCCTCTCAAGTTTCAACGAGTTGCAGATCTTTCTGAAAGGATCACAACTGAATGGATTGATCAAATCAGAGCGTGAATGCAAGACAGCATAAAACAGCTTAAAGGATGGATAAGATCACAACACATGATCTGCGATGGGACAGATTTTGTATTTGAAACAGTTGATCAAACTCAGCTGGAAAAATTTGAACGGTGCATGAATGATATTGGAGGGAAAGTAAGACAAATCAAAGCAGTAGGCAATTGGCCTATGGGGCCCAATCGATCATTTAAAATTTTGCGAGCTATTGCGAGCGTTCCCAGACCAGGAGGAGAAAGCTTGGTAACTTATTGGGCTAAACGAGGAGGCAAGCAAACACGCTATTCAGAAATCAATACTTGAGATCACTCACTAAACCAACCCAACCATGTTGGCTTCGAAAAATCAGTGTGCTTGCTCCACTTCCTCAAAATGGCCAGAGGGTCGATCTGAAAACCGCGTTCTGCAGCAATTGCAATAACTTGATCCTGATTCAGTGCCGATTTGATTTCATCTTGAAGGCCTTTATCGGCCTTTGCTAAGGCGATAAATTGCTCAAGAATTTGGTCTTGTTCAACATCAGACATCATTTCAGCTCACAAAATCGTGATCGGAGCACGGGAATCAGGATTGATTCGTATCCGCACCTTCCATCAGCATAGCTCTCCAAGCAGAAATCTGACGAAAAGCCCAGGACCAATGACTGGTCTGAGCAGCTAAAACTTTTTGCTGCATGGAATCAGACAACTCTGCGAAGTCAGTTTGAAAGTAGGAATTCCATTGATTCTGATTAAAATCAAACCCCTGCCTTTGGGCATAGTCAACAATCTCTTCGTGAGAGACAAGCGGCTTTAAACCAGTCGCAAGCTCATGGGAACGGATTACCTCGTTCACAAAGCGGCTCAATTCTTCAGCAGTCATCAGCAACTCTCAATCCAGATTGCGAAATTAGCTTTGCTGCAGATCAGTTGCAAAACAAGGGGCCCCCCCGTGCAACGAAGAAGTCTCCAGGGAAGCGAAGGATCGATCACTCCAGAATCCACAAGGATCTTGGGAGGACGTGTGGCTTGATCAAGAGGGATCAAAGCGGCACCTGTTAGGGAGGGGTCGACAGCTTGAACGGCCTGACGTAGGGCTTCAATGTCAGACACCTGGTTCAACTGATTCTGAAAATTCTGATCATTCCTCAGCGTTTCGACAAAACGAGGTAAAGCTTTTTCCGCTTCAGCAGAGACTGGCATTCGACGATCAGTGATTCAACTGACCATAACAGAAACAACGAATGTCCTGAATGAGTTTATCCCAAAGAGAAAAGTCTGTTGACATTTGCAGTCAGGTGAATCAAGTTAAGTACGCTTCAAACGGACGGACGCTGGCATCTCACAAGTATCACGTTCTTGAGCAACTCACTCTTGAAAGAGTTAATCAAAGCTCGGCAAAGTATCGATTCATCCAAAACGTGGCAGAAAGCACTTGAGATTGCGACAGGCAAAAACTGAAGATAAAGATGATGAGATTGGATTGTCTGCTGAAAACACCAAGCAATCTCAGTGCCTGCCGAAATCCGTCACCCGCTTTTCAACCAGTCGATGCTGAAGGTCGGGGCATCAGATCAAAGACATCCAACCTGTTGAAACCAGGGGCCAATCCCAAGTTGGTCATCCAGCAGGGGGCACCAGCCAACCAGGACAACGCTGGATTGAGTCGATCGGAACCTGCATCGAGAGTGCAGCAGCAGTCACGCCCAGACCAGGCAGGGCAATGGGGGCCACCGCAGCCCGAGGCAGATCAGTGATCTGGATAATCGCTTGAAGGATTCAGGAGATCCCGGAAGCGCACAGATCAACAAGCGCAGCCTTTCATGCCCTCAGTGCAGAAATGCCCATGCACCGATCCAAACATGATGGATTGAAGGCAAACAGCGAACTCCGGGCGACTAACAGAGCATGCAGGCTGAGCTTGCGGTCTGAGCATGCTCCTGACAAAGCTCGCGCCTGCATCAGTGCACGACAACCAATGGTTCAGCAGCTGGCCCCCGGTGATCCCAAGGTCCCAAAACATGCAACCTGATCACGCAAACGCTGTGCCGGGATCAGAACGCTCCACACCCACAGCAAGAGGTCCGATGCTGACGGCAATCAGCTGATTGATTCAAAATTGCGCACACCGCAGAATCCAATCAGCGACGGACAACAAGTTCGCTATGTAACAACTGCATCAACAGCAAGGTGCTTTGCGACACTGCGACAGACAACCCAAGCCAGTCATCGAGGAATCCGGTAACAGCAACTCCAGCCAGTCGCATCCTCAGGCCGAATGACTTAACAGAGCGTTGCCAAGATACTCGATCAATTTCGCTCAATAGCATTGAAGGAGCACTGTGAACGAGCCCTTAAACAGACGTCATAAACCTGCACTTTGACTGCGGCACAGGGGCTCCAAAGGCAACGGCGCAACCGGCTTTGTGATTTTTAGTTTTTCCTCCGAATTGAGTTTGCAAACTTGTGTGTCCTGACAATCTGCTTTTGGTGGAGGGACAGAA
>TARA_B100001121_G_scaffold40028_1_pt1 | contig 13923 bp, 11 predicted proteins | sample TARA_B100001121 | Tara Oceans TARA_B100001121 (sample SAMEA2622817) | marine metagenome | biome: marine biome (ENVO:00000447); feature: surface water layer (ENVO:00002042); material: "saline water (ENVO:00002010), including plankton (ENVO:xxxxxxxx)" | depth 5 m
AAGTATTGAAATGTAAAAATTCAAAATTTGATGACAATCCTGAAATAACCTCATATTTGCAGGTAAAAGATATTAATAATCAAAATAACAATGAAGTATTTGTATTTAATGGCTGGACTTTTTCCTCAAGTCCTTCGATACAGGTTTTTGACCATCCTGTATACGATCTATGGATATTGAAATGTTACTAGATTATTTTATCTTTATCAAGCCAAGTTACGTTGAAGTCCGAGTTTAAAAATTTTTTGTGCTTAAGTAATTTTTTATGCAATTCAATAGTTGTTGTTATGCCTTCAATGACAAACTCATCTAAAGATCTTAAAGTTCTTTGTATAGCTTCAGTTCTATTCCTGCCATGACATATAAGTTTACATATCATACTATCATAATAAGGTGTTACCTTGTAACCTTGGTAAATTGAACCATCAACCCTTGTTCTAAAACCAGATGGTTGATGACACATTCCAATTAATCCTGGCGAAGGTTGAAAACCTTTACTTGGATCTTCTGCGTTTATTCTACATTCAATAGCATGTCCTCTTGGATTTACATCTGATTGCTTTAAAGCGGTGTCTCCAGAATAAGCTATCCATATTTGTTCTTTAACAATATCAATTCCTGTAACCATTTCTGATACTGGATGCTCCACTTGTACTCTTGTGTTCATTTCTAAAAAATAAAACTTTCCGTTTTCATAAATGTATTCTACTGTTCCTGCACCTTCGTACCCGATTTTTGAAACCATATTGATAGTTTTCTCAAATAAGTCTTTTCTTAAATTATCATCTAAAACTGGACTAGGGGTTTCCTCAATCAACTTTTGGTGCCTTCTTTGAATCGAACAATCCCTTTCATGCAAATGAACAGTTCTATTTTTTCCTGATAATACTTGAACTTCTATATGCCTTGGATTTTCAAAAAACTTTTCAATATAAACTTCATCATTAGCAAAAAATTTCTTTGCCTCTGATTTTGCTATTAAAAATAAATCATCGAATTCTTTTTCAGATTTGACTACTTTCATACCTTTGCCACCACCACCTCCCGCAGCCTTTATTAAGATAGGGTAACCAATTTTTTTTGCGATATTTTTTCCATTATCCAAACTTGATACACCACCTTCTGATCCCTCAATAACGGGTATTCCGTATTTTTTTGCGGTATTTTTTGCTTCAATCTTATCTCCCATCATTTTAATTATTTCAGGGGAAGGTCCAATAAATTTGATGTTATTGTCCTTTAATATTTTAGCAAAACTATAATTTTCTGATAAAAAACCGTAACCGGGATGAACTGCATCTGCATTTGTTACTTCAATAGCAGACAATATAGATGGGATGTTAAGATAGCTATCAACTGGTTGTCTTGAGCCCACGCAAAGGCTTTCATCAGCTAATTTAACGTGCATACTTTCTTTATCTACATCTGAATGTATTGCAACAGTTTGAATACCCCATTCTTTACAAGCTCGAATTATTCTTACAGCTATCTCACCTCTATTTGCTATAAGAATTTTTTTAAACATCTACTCGAGAATTACAAGAGTTTGACCAAACTCAACAGGCTGACCGTCGTCAACAACAATTTTTTTTACAACTCCATCCTTAGATGATGGAACGTGATTCATAGTTTTCATTGCTTCAACTATCATAACGGTATCTCCTTTTTTTATTTTTTTACCAATTTCAACAAACTTTTTTCCGCCTGGTTCAGGCGCCAAATATGCAGTTCCAATAATTGGAGATTTAATTTCAGTCCCAGATATATTTTCTTTCTCTTTAATTTCATTTGTATTTTGTACTACTTGTATTTTGTTATTATCGTTTATTGAATTTCTAGCAACTTTAATTTTAATATCTTTTTCTGAATACTCTAATTCAGAAAGTTTATTTTCTTCTAAACAGCCTACTAATTCTTTAATTAATTTTTTATTTATTTTCATTTGCTAACATCTTATGCATTGCCATTATGGCCAAAATATAACCATTGCTACCTAAGCCAAATATACCTCCGTTTACAATATCACTTAACAATGATTTTTGTCTAAATTCTTCTCTATTGTATATATTTGATATATGTAATTCTATTTTTGGTTTATTAAATATTTGAAGAGCGTCTCTAATTGCAACAGAAGTATGAGTGAATCCGGCTGCATTAATTATAATTCCATCATATTTTTCTTTTGCTCTTTGTATCCATGTGACTATTTCACCTTCAATATTAGATTGCACAAATTCAAGTTTAATATCTAATTCACTTGATTTTTTAATACACAAGTCTTTAAGCTCCTCATATTTAATTGTGCCATATTGTGATTGTTCTCTTTCACCTAATAGATTAAGATTTGGTCCGTTAATAAAAAGTATTTTAATACTCATAGACAATACATAATGAAAAAAGTCAAAAAAATCAAAATTAATTTAAATGGGAAGCCTCTTTTTTTGCCTAAAGGGACCTCTGTTTTCAAAATTATTAAAAAAAATAAATTACAACTAAGTAAGATTGCCGTTGAATTAAATACAGAAATTATTGATAAAAAAAAAATTAAAAAAATTTTACTTAAAAATAAAGATAAAATAGAGATAGTACATTTTATAGGTGGAGGTTAATGAGAAAAGACAATTTTAATATATCATCAAAAAAATTTAATTCTAGATTAATTGTTGGAACAGGAAAATATAAAAACTTTTTAGAATGTTCAAAAGCTGTTAAGGCATCAGGTGCCGATATTGTTACAGTCGCTGTCAGAAGAGTAAATATATCTGATAAAAAAAAACCATTATTAATGGATTACATTAATCCAAAAAAAATTACATACCTTCCAAATACAGCGGGGTGCTTTTCTTCAGACGAAGCTTTGAGAACTCTTAGATTAGCAAGAGAAATTGGAGGCTGGAGATTAGTTAAACTTGAGGTATTGGGAGATAAAAGAAGCTTATTACCAGACATGATTGAGACACTTAAGTCAACAGAAGTATTATCTAAAGAAGGTTTTAAAGTTATGGTTTATTGTAATGATGATCCATTAATGGCTAAGAGATTGGAAAATGTTGGTGCTGTAGCGATAATGCCTCTAGCTGCACCAATTGGTTCTGGTTTAGGTATACAGAATTTTACAAATATAAAAATTATTAGGAATCAAACTAAACTTCCACTTATAATTGATGCAGGCATAGGAGAGGCTTCTGATGCTGCAATTGCAATGGAACTTGGATGTGATGGGGTATTAGTCAATACAGCTATCGCTCAAGCAAAGAAACCTTTGGAAATGGCTATTGCTATGAAATATGCTGTTATTGCAGGAAGGAAATCATATTTATCTGGAAGAATAAAAAAAAGCTTAATGGGTTTTGCTTCAACTACAAAAAAAGGAATTATTTAACTTTTTTTCTTTTAAAGTATTTTCTTTTTTTAAAATTCTTTTTAATAAACTTAACAACATTATTTTTTTTATTTTTGTTATCAGACATGATTTTTTTAATTTCTATCTTATGTTCAATTTTTTCTAAAATTTTTTTACTTTTATTCTCGAATGATATTTCATATTCGGGTACTAAAAACAATTTATCGCCCAAAAGATTAATCTTTATTTTATATTTTTTTTCTAAATATTTAAGGTCCTTTTGAAAATTATCTGTGACAAAACTTTTAATTTTTTCGGGTATATTAACATTCACTATTTTTGCTTTTGAACTAATTGCCTTAACTTCTATCAATTTTATAATTTTTTGTGCAAAAGACTGATTTGTTAGAGAAATATTCCATTGAACGCTACTCTCCCTTAATCTTTGTCTAGACATCTCTAATAATCCAAAGCTACTGATTCTACCAATCTGAACTCTAGCTCTATCTTTTCTACATTTTTCTTTTAATTTTCTCTCAACCTGCTTTCTATTTCCAAAGTTCATCATATCAATAAAATCGATTATAATTAGTCCAGACAAATCCCTTATTTTAATCTGTCTGGCAATTTCTTCTGCAGCTTCTAAATTTGTATCTAAGGCAGTGCTTTCAACATTTTTCTGCTTAATTGATTTACCTGAATTTATATCAATAGATACTAATGCCTCAGTTGGGTTTATTACTAAATAACCACCTGAATTAAGTTTTACTTGAGTATCATAAATTTCATTAAGTTTTTCCTCTATTTTCTCTTTAATAAACAGAGGTTGTTTATCTCTATATTTTTTTATTTTTTTTACACTTTTGGGCATTAAAATTTTCATAAAATTTTTTGCCTTTTGATAACCTTCGTTACCTTCAATTATGATATTTTTAGTTTCATCATCATAAATATCTCTTAGTGTACGTTTTATTATATCGCTTTCTTGGTGCACTAATGATGGAGCGATAGAATTCATAGCTGTATCTTTAATTTTGTTCCAACTATCTATTAAACTAGACAAATCATACTCAATATCATTTTTTGTTTTATTTGAGCCTGCTGTTCTTACAATTAAACCCATTTCTTTTGGTATCTTAATCTCATTTAGTATAGATCTAATTTTTTTTCTCTCTCCAAAATTAAAAATCTTTCTAGATATTCCACCTCCTTTTGGCGTGTTCGGCATTAAAACAATATATTTTCCAGCAATTGATATAAATGTTGTTAGCGCAGCTCCCTTTAAGCCTCTTTCATCTTTAAGTACTTGCACTAATATAACTTGATTAGGTTTAATAACTTCTTGGATTTTGTATCTTTTAGATGGAATTTTAGATTTATTAGTGTCTAAAACAGCCTGGTTTTCAGTTTCGGATATTTTTTCTTTATTATTTTCATTGCTTTCAGGTGAAGGTGTATCATTTTCTTTTATCGATATATCATCCTCCTCACTTTTTTTTGCTAGTTCTTCCCTTAATTTTTCCTCCTCTTTTTTAATAATATCCAAATCACTCGATGGTATTTGGTAATAATCAGATTGGATATCATTAAATGATAAAAATCCGTGTCTTTCTCGACCAAAGTCTATAAAAGCTGCTTGAAGGGAAGGCTCTACTCTACTTACTTTACCTAAATAAATATTATTTTTAATAAGGTTATTTTTTACAGTTTCGTACTCGTAGTCTTCGATATTACCATTTTCTTTAAGTACAACTCTTGTTTCATCTGGATGCGATGCATCGATGTATAAATTCTTTTCCATAATATTATTGATATTTTTTTCATTTTTTTTAAATTCAGATGCCTTAACTTTAACAAATTCATTAATTAAATTAAACACAAATGAATGCTTTATTTAAAAAAATCTTAATTTTATTCAGTTCTGCAGTTTTATTAGTTTTCTTAGTGCTTGTATCTGTATTATGGGCTTTTTCTAATAATTTACCTGATTACAGATATTTAAAAAATCATAAAGCACCTGTTTCAAGTAAAATTTACTCTGGAAGTGGAGAATTAATACAAGATTTTTCATCTGAAAAGCGAATATTTATTCCTTACAATTCTATACCTAAAATTGTAATTAATTCATTCTTGTCCGCTGAAGATAAAAATTTTTTTAATCATCCGGGCATAGATGCTAAAGGAGTATTAAGAGCAATCTTTAAAAATATTTCAAATATTATGAATTCTAAAAGGCTCGAGGGAGCATCAACAATTACACAGCAAGTTGCTAAAAATTTTCTTTTAACTAACGAAGTGAGCATACAGAGAAAATTAAAAGAGGCTATTTTAGCTTTTAGAATTGAGAGAAGTTTATCAAAAGAAAGAATATTAGAACTTTATCTAAATCAAATATATTTAGGCCAAGGTTCTTATGGAATAGCCGCAGCTAGCTTGGAATATTTTGACAAATCAATAGATGAATTAAATTATGAAGAGGCAGCACTTCTTGCGGCACTTCCTAAAGCTCCAAGTAGATACAATCCATATAAAAATGAAAAAATTGCTAAATTTAGAAGAGATTTAGTTTTAAAAAATTTATTAGAAAATAAATATATAAATGAAAAAAAATTTAAAAATTTGTCAAATAAAAAAATTATATTGAAAAAAAGAAAAAAAATTTTTTTAGAAGACTCAAGATATTATGTTGAGGAGGTTAGAAAAGACATTATAGACCAGCTTGGATATGATAAAGTTTATAAAGAAGGCTTAAACATAAAGACTCCATTAAATTTATCCTTACAAGAAATAGCATCAAGCGTATTAAGGGATGGAATTGAAAATTACGATAAAAGAAAAGGATGGAGAGGTCCTATAAAAAACATAAATCTTTTAAATCAAAACTGGAAAAGTTTAATTAAAAACAATCTTGAAAAAAAAATTGGCTGGGAAATTGCTAGAGTTGTAAAAGAAGATGACACTGAGATAGAAATTGAAAAAGAGAACGGTAAGGTAGGTAAAATTAATTTAAATAATATTGATTGGATTAGAACTAAAGAGAATGGAAAAAGATTTAGAATTGGTGATTTGATATATGTGAAGAAAACTGCAAACTCTTTTCACGATGTAAAACAATTACCTTCCGTCAATGGAGCTATAGTAGTTATGGATCCTTATACTGGTAGAGTTCTGGCTTTGAGCGGAGGGTTTAGCTTTAAAAAAAGTGAATTTAATAGAGCAACTCAAGCATTGAGACAGCCAGGTTCAGCATTTAAACCATTTATATATGCCTTAGCACTAGAAAATGGATATTCTCCGTCTACATTAATTTTAGACGCTCCTCTAGTTTTAAAACAAGGAACTGATCTTAAAATGTGGAAACCAGAAAATTATGGTAAAAAGTTTTATGGTCGCTTAACTCTTAGGGAAGGTCTTGAAAAATCTAGAAATTTGATGACTGTAAGAATTTCTCAAGATCTAGGATTAAATAAAATAGTCAATTTATCTAAAAAGTTAGGTATATACGAGAATCCTAACGAACTATTATCAATATCTTTAGGATCAGCAGAGACAACGTTATTAAAATTAACATCTGCTTATTGCTCTTTTGTAAATGGTGGCAAACTAGTAAATCCAAAACTAATAGATCGAATCCAGGACAGCGAAGGTAACACAATATTTAAAACAGAGGATAGATATTGTAAAAATTGCAAAAATATATCTTTTTTAAGTAATGAAGTTCCAATGATAAAAGATAACTTTAAACAGATTTTTTCAGCTCAAACTGCTTATCAAATAACATCTATTTTAGAAGGTGCAACAAGAAGGGGTACAGCAAAAAAATTAAAAGATTTAAATTTAGATATTGCAGGCAAAACTGGTACAACAAACAAAAATACAGATACTTGGTTTATAGGATTTACATCTGACTTAGTAGTTGGGGTGTATGTAGGATATGATGAGCCCAGAACTCTAGGAAAATTTGAAACAGGTGCAAAAACTGCTATGCCAATATTTAAGTCTTTTATAAAAAAAGCTGTAAAAAAAGAAAATACAAGACCATTTAAAATTCCAGAAAATATTACTTTGATGGTTGTTGATTCTCAAACTGGAAAAAAAGTTAGTTTCGGTTCAAAAAAAACTTTAATTGAGTCCTTTAAAACAGAAAAAATTGAGAAAAACTTCGATGTTAATTTGAAAAATAACAATAGATTTAGTAATAATAATATATTAAAATTTTATTAATGAGCGATCTTTTCTTAGACTATTTAAATTCGATAAAAAAAATTAATCAAAGAATACAGGAGTATCTTTGAAAAGAATAATGTTAAATCAAAAATAGATCAATTTCAGAGCTTAATTCTTAAAGAAAATTTTTGGAAAGACCAAAACAATGCCCAAAAAATTTTAAAAGAAAAAAAAAAATTAGATGATCTTTTAAATTCATATGAAAACTCTGTTAAGGAAAGTAAAGAGTTAAATGAGTTTTTTACACTAGCTTTAGAAGAAAATAATTCTAAACTAATTCAAGAAACTATAAAGAATATAGAATTATTAAAGTCACAAGTTCAAAAAAACGAAATTAAGTGTTTCCTATCAAAAGAAAGTGATGGCAACGATTGTTTTGTAGAGATTCATGCAGGCGCAGGAGGTACAGAAAGTCAAGATTGGGCCGATATGTTAAGAAGAATGTATATGAAATGGTCAAATAACCGTGAATTTAAGAACAGTATTATTAGTGAGCATAAGGGAGATGAAGCAGGTATAAAATCAACTACAATAAAAATAAATGGTGATTATGCTTTTGGTTGGTTAAAAAATGAGTCAGGAATTCATCGCTTAGTTAGAATTTCCCCATTTGACTCTGGTGCAAGAAGACATACGAGTTTTGCAAGTGTGTGGGTTTATCCATTAGTTGACGATAGTATTGACATTGATATACAAGAAAAAGATTTGAGAGTAGATACCTATCGATCTAGTGGAGCAGGAGGGCAACACGTAAATACTACAGATAGTGCTGTAAGGATTACGCATATTCCAACAAAAATAGTAGTTCAATGTCAAAATGATAGGTCGCAACACAAAAATAAGGAAACATGCATGCAAATGTTAAAAGCAAGACTATATAATTATGAACTTGAAAAAAGAGAAAAAGAGAGCACAGGTGTAAAAGATCAAAAAAAAGATATTGGATGGGGGCATCAAATAAGATCTTACGTTTTACATCCATACAGGTTAGTAAAAGATAATAGAACTAATTTTGAAACGAGCGATCCAGATAAAGTTTTAAATGGGGAGATAGACAGTTTTTTAGAAAGCTCTTTATTCAATTTAAATGGTTAAAAGATTAATACAAATTACATTATCTTTATTATTACTTTTAATAATTTTTTTAACTTATTTAAGTATCTACGGAGTTAGTACCGATAAATTTAATAACCTTATTAGTGAAAAAATTTCTGAAAGAGATAAAAATCTGAAAATAAAACTTAACGAAATAAAAATTTTCCTTAATTTGAATAATTTTAATTTTGAATTAAAAACAAATGATCCAAAATTTTTTTTTAAAAATAAAGAAATTAAAATTAAAAGTATAAGTACCGATCTACCTTTAGGGAATTTATTATCAAAAAAAATAAATTTAGAAGAAATAAAAATTTTAACTCATAAAAATAAATTACAAAATTTAATTGAAGTAATTAGAGCGTATAAAAATAATCCACAATTATTTATTTTAAATAAGATTATAAAAAAAGGTTCTATAGAGATAGAGTGCAAAATAAGTTTTAATGATGATGGTAGTATAAAAAGTAATTATTTAATCGATGGTAATATTAAAGATTTAAAAATTGAATTACTAAATAATAATATAATTGAAAATATAAATTTAAGTTTTTTAATTAAAGAGAATGATTATTTGATTTATAATCTTTCATCGCTGTATCATTCAGTTAAAATAAAGTCTAATCAAATAAAAATTATTGAAAATCAAGATAGCTATAATTTTGAAGGCGATATTTCAAATCCTAAAAGCAAAATCAATTTAAGCAAATTTTCTACTTTTTTAAACAATGATATTAAGAGTTTTTTAAAAAATGAATTAATTGTTTCCTCAAACAACAAATTTTCTTTTAATTTGAATAAAAAAATTAAATTTTCAGATATAAATATTCAATCAAAAATATCATTAGAGGAGTTACAATATTCGAATGATATATTTAAACGATTTTTTCCAGAATATAAAAAAGAAATAAAACTTGAAAATAACTCTATTAAATTTGATTATAAAAATGGCAACTATCAGATTAACGGTAAATCTAAAGTTAATATAAATGGTGATATCGATGATATTAGCTACTCATTAAAAAAAATAAAAAAAGATTTTTTTTATGATTTAAATTTTGAATTAATTAATTCTGCGGTAAATTTTAAAATTTTAAACTATACAAAAAATAAAAATGATAAAAGTTTGTTAGAATTAAGTGGAAAATATCTAGCTTCTAAGAATATGAATTTAGAAAAAATAAAATTTATTCACGATAAAAATTTCATAAATATTCAAAATTTAAAGATTAATCGAAATAAAAAAATTAAAAGTATAGACAATATAAAAGTTAGTGTTTTTAATAATAATGAGAAATTAAATAAAATAGACATTAAAAAAAATAAAAAAGACTATGTGATTAATAGCCAAATCTTTGATGGAACTAAATTAGTGGATGAAATTTTATTCCCAAAAAAGGATGGTAATTTTTTTAATTTATTTGATGATTTAAATAGCAATATATTAATCAAAATTGATACAGCTTATTTAAGTAATGAAGATTATATTACAGACTTAAATACAAACTTAAGTATAAAAAATAACCAAATTTTTGATTTAAATTTGTTATCTAAATTTCCTAATAATGAAGAGTTTAAAGTCTCTATCAAAACAAATCAAAACAAAGAAAAAATTACAACGGTTTTCACAAATTACGCTAAACCGTTAGTAAAAAAATATAAATTTATAAAAGGATTTGATGGAGGTGCACTAGACTTCTATTCAGTTTCAAAAGATAAAAAGACTAATTCCAATTTAAAATTGTATGATTTTAAATTAAATGAAGTGCCCGCGCTTACTAAATTATTAACTTTGGCCTCGTTACAGGGTATTGCAGATTTATTAACAGGTGAGGGAATAAGATTTAACGAATTTGAAATGAAATTTAATAAAGTTAAAGGATTAATGACAATTGAAGAGATTTATTCACTTGGCCCCTCAATTTCGGTTCTAATGGATGGTTATGTACAAAAAGATGGACTAATAAGTTTAAGAGGAACTTTGGTTCCAGCTACCACAATAAATAAAGTAATAGGTTCGATACCTTTGTTGGGCGAAATATTAGTAGGAAAAAAAGCAGGAGAAGGAATTTTTGGCGTAAGTTTTAAAATTAAAGGATATCCAAAAGATTTAAAAACTAGCGTTAATCCAATTAAAACTTTAACACCAAGATTTATAACCAGAACATTAGAAAAGATAAAAAAAGCTAATTAGTAATTTTAAATAATACGTGGTTTTTTTTACCATGCGATAATTTTAATATATTATCTTTGAAATCATCAAAAGTAATATTAGAGCTTTCGTTATTTATAGTATTATTATTAACTTTTATTCCAAGATTTTTTATTGCTCTTCGAACTTCACTTTTTGATTTTAATAAATTTGACATAACTACTACATCAATAATATTGATTCCGAAATTAAGCTCATTTTTTTTTAGTTTTATAACGGGTAGATCATCACCAAAAGATCCTACTCCAAATGTCTTTTCCGCAGTTTCAGCAGCCTTTTTTGCAGCAGCTTTACCATGTAACATTGAAGTAGTTTCATTAGCTAGTAAAATTTTTAGTTCATTAATATTTTTGTTTTTCATTATCTCAATTTCTGAGACTCCTTTATCAGTAAACATCTTTAAAAATTTTATAACATCACGATCATCTGTATTTCTCCAAAATTGCCAATAATCATATGGGGATAATAAATTCTTATCTAACCAAACGGCACCTTTCTCAGTTTTTCCCATTTTTGATCCTGATGCTAAGGTTATCAAAGGTGTAGTTAGTCCAAAAGTTTGTTTACCAGAACTTCTTTTTATCAACTCAACGCCGTTAACAATATTTCCCCATTGATCTGAACCTCCAATTTGAAGAACACAGTTATTTTTTTTGTTTAATTCTAAAAAATCATAAGCTTGTAAAATCATATAATTAAATTCCATATAACTTAAAGACTGTTCTCTATCTAACCTCAACTTAACACTATCGAAACTCAACATCTTATTTATTGTAAAATGTTTACCAATTTCCCTTAGAAATTTAATATAATTTAATTTTCCAAGCCATTTCAAATTATTTACGAAAATTGGTTTTGTTTTAATATTTTTTTTATCTAGAAAAATATCAAAAACTTTTTTTAAATTTTTAATATTTTTATCAATTTCCTTAGTTGACAAAATTTTTCTTGTTTCCTCTTTACCAGATGGATCTCCAATCATGGTAGTACCACCACCTAACAAAACGATTGGTCTATGACCATATCTTTGAAGCATTCTTAAACACATTATTTGCAGTAAACTGCCCACGTGCAAACTTTGAGCTGTGCAATCAAAACCAATATATGCATTGATTTTTTTATTCTTCATCAAATTATCCAACTCATCAGAATTAGTGCATTGATTAAAATACTCTCTTTCTTTAAACTCGGATATAAATGAATTTTTCATTTTTTAAATTATTACTAATAATTCAATATACTTATTTTAATTTGATTGAAAAATAAATTGTGAAAAAATCTTTAAATTGTTTAGGCCTAATGAGTGGCACTTCTGGTGATGGTGTCGATGCTTCAGTGATTAATTCTGATGGCGAAAAACATTACAAAGTTTTGATCAATAAATATTTTCAATATTCAGATGAAATATCTCAAAATATCTACATATTGAAAAGAAATATTAATAAAATTGATGATGTTAAAAAATTTAGCACAGAAATTAATGAATTAGAGAGAAAAATTACATTATTTCATTCAAATGTTATTTCAAACTTTAGCAACAAAAAAGATTTTGAAATAGATCTAATTGGTTTTCATGGGCAAACAATATTACATAGTCCAAAAAATAAATACTCTAAACAACTTGGTGATGGAAACTTGTTATCTCAACTATCAAAAAAAAAGATTATTTACAATTTTAGACAAAATGATTTATTAAAAGGCGGAGAAGGCGCCCCCTTGTCACCAATCTTTCATCAAATAATCGTCAAAGAAAAAAAAATTGATCTACCGGTTTGTATTTTAAATATCGGTGGAATATCTAATTTGACTATGATTAATGACTTAGTAGAGGAAAATTTGATAAGCAAGGATATTGGCCCTGGAAATTGTTTAATTGATGAATGGATAAGAAGAAATAAAAAAGGTAATTACGATAATAACGGAGAATTTGCAAGTTGTGGAAAAACAAATAAATTAATACTTGATCAAGCTTTAGATGATTTTGAAAATTTTCCAATTAAAAATAAAAATTCATTTGATGTAAATGATTTCGAAATAAATTTTTTGAGAGGTCTTGATTTAGAAGATGGCGCTTCAACAATCACAGATTTTACAAGTAGTATTATTGCAAATAAACTATTAGAAACAATTTTAAAATATAATAAAAAAATTTCTAAAGTTATTTTATGTGGAGGGGGCAGAAAAAATAAAACATTAATCGAAAGAATTAAAAGAGATAGTCATAATAAATTAAAATTTGAAACAACCGATGATTATGGAATTGATGGAGATTTTGTAGAGTCCCAAGCTTTTGCATATCTTGCTATTCGTTCATATTTAAAACTTCCTATAACTTTTCCAAATACAACTGGATGTGAATTACCTTTAACAGGCGGTATATTAGCAAAAAACTTTTAGAATAAAGCTGATTCTTTTTGAATATATTTATCTAAAACTTTTCTCAAACTATGTTCAGATTTAGTAAAAAAATGATTAGCATCTGAAACTGATTGAAAATCCACTTTAATTCCTTTTTGCGAGGATAATCTTTTATTAAGTTCATTAATATGATCTACCGGTACTAATTCATCTTTTTTTCCATAAACCATTAATCCTGAAGTTGGACAAGGTGATAAAAAAGAAAAATCATACACATTAGGTTGAGGTGAAATTGAGATAAATCTATTTATTTCTGGTCTTCTCATCAATAATTGCATTGAAATTAAAGATCCAAATGAAAAACCAGCAACCCAACATTGCGAGTTATCAAAATTTTCTCTTTCAATCCAATCCAGTGCAGCTGCAGCATCTGCTAATTCACCTTGACCATTATCAAACTCTCCATCACTTTTGCCAACACCCCTAAAATTTACACGACATACAGAAAATCCATTGTCCATAAACGCATGAAATGTTTCGACTACTACTTTATTATTCATTGTTCCCCCATATTGAGGATGAGGCTGTAAAACTAAAGCAATAGGAGATGTTATTTTTTGATTTTTAAAATATTTTGCTTCTAATCTTCCAGCTGGTCCAGGAATAAATATTTCTACAATTTTATTTT
>TARA_B100001121_G_scaffold16505_1_pt1 | contig 13879 bp, 11 predicted proteins | sample TARA_B100001121 | Tara Oceans TARA_B100001121 (sample SAMEA2622817) | marine metagenome | biome: marine biome (ENVO:00000447); feature: surface water layer (ENVO:00002042); material: "saline water (ENVO:00002010), including plankton (ENVO:xxxxxxxx)" | depth 5 m
GTATGCATTTCATCACCTGTACGATCTAAAAACCCTGTGTTTATAAAAAAAACTCTATGGTCTAGTGTTCTTATACATTCCTTTAGATTGACTGTAGTCCTTCTTTCTTCATCCATAATACCGCATTTAATTGTAAATTTCTTTAATTTTAAAACTTCCTCTACTTTTGAGAACAACAAGTTTGTGAAGGTTGTTTCCTCTGGGCCATGTTGTTTGGGTTTAACAATATAGATAGATCCAGTTCTTGAATTGTTTTTATTTTTAAGATCATGCAGAGCACACAATGAAGTAACAAAAGCATCTAAAATTCCCTCTGGTATCTCAGAGCCGTCTTGTAAAAGTACGGCTGAGTTCGTCATTAAGTGGCCCACATTTCTATTTAATAGAAGTGCTCTTCCATGAAGATTTTCCTTTTTACCATACCTAGATATGAAACTTCTATTTGGATTAAGTTTTCTTCTTAGTTTTTTTCCATCTTTTTCAAACTCAGCTATTAGATCTTTTTTCATAAGACCTAACCAATTTCTATAGCCTAAAATTTTATCTTCAGCATCTACAGCTGCGACAGAGTCTTCATGGTCACAAATTGTTGAGATTGCAGACTCTATAATAATGTCTGAAATACCTGCAGGATCTCCCTTTGCGCTGAATGCACTAGGATTAATTATAATTTCAATGTGAAGTTTGTTGTTCTTTAAAATTATTGCTGAAATTTTTTGATTATCAAGCCTATAACCTATATATTTATTACCATCTAATAGTTCTGTATCTCCTTTATCAGTATATAATTGCAATTTATGATCTTTGATTGATATCTTGACTACCTTAATCCACGAGGAATTTTTAAGCTTAAAATATTGATCTAAGAATTGTTTAGTATATTTAATTACCTCTAGCCCCCTTTCAGGATCGTACCTTTCACTTATTGACTCCTCAGATGAGATAATATCTGTTCCATATAAACTATCGTACAGACTCATCCATCTTGCATTTGCAGCATTTAATGCGTATCTCGCATTCATTATAGGTACAACTAATTGTGGACCTGCAATACTTGAAACTTCCTGATCAATATTTTCTGTTTTTATTTTAAAATCGGCACCTTCTTTTTTGATATATCCTATATGTTCCAAATAGGCTTTGTATTTTTTTAAATTAAATTCTTTTTCATAATTTTCTAAGTGCCACCTATCAATATCTATTTGTAATTTTTTTCTAATTCTTAAAAGTTCTTTATTTTTTGGAGTTAGCTCGTGCACTACATCACTAAATCCTTTCCAGAATTTATCTTTTGAAATTTCAGTACCTGGAATAACTTCATTATTAATAAAGTTAAATAGATCCTCCGAAATAGATAAGTTTTCAGTATTAATGTATTTTTTTGACATAAAAATTATTGTAGTTTGTTTTAAGAAAATTTTATATAATAGTAAATTGGTAAAATTGAGCCACTTTATTGCCTTTATTTTATAAAATATTAATATTATGAAAAATTATTTAAATTTCGAAACCGAGGTAAAAGAGCTGGAAACACAATTAGATAATCTTAAAGATCCCTATAACAATGAGGGAATTTCAGAGGTAAATACGAATGAAATTTTTAGTCTAGAAGATCAAATAAGAAAAAAGTTGGAAAAAATATATTCTAATCTTAATCCTTGGCAAATAACACAAGTTGCTAGACATGAAGATCGTCCAAAGGCAAAGTTTTTTTTGGAAAATTTATTTACAGATTTTATATCTTTATCAGGTGATAGATTTTACGGCGAAGATAAATCAGTTATAGCTGGATTTGCAAAATTTAATAATCGCTCTGTTTTGGTAATAGGTCAGGAAAAAGGAGAAAACTTAGATGAAAGATTGGATAGAAACTTTGGAATGATGAGACCAGAGGGATATAGAAAAAGTATAAGGCTTATGGAGTTGGCAAATAAATTTAATATTCCAATAATAACTTTTATTGACACTCCTGGTGCGTATCCTGGAGTTGGCGCTGAGGAGCGAGGTCAAGCTGAGGCGATAGCTAGATCAATAGAAAGTTGTATGAAACTATCTGTACCAAATATATCAATAATTATTGGAGAAGGAGGATCAGGTGGTGCTATAGCTTTGGCATCTGCCAGTAAAGTTATAATGTTAGAAAACGCAATATACTCAGTAATATCTCCAGAAGGATGTGCAACAATATTATGGAGAGATCCCAAAAAAACTTTAGAAGCAGCGACAGCAATGAAACTTACTTCAAAGGAGCTATTTAATTTAAAAATCGTTGATGAAATTATTGAGGAACCAACTGGAGGAGCCCACAGAGATAGAGAAAAAATTTTGGAGAATATTAGAATTTCACTTGAAAAAAATTTAGTTGAGTTTGAAAAATTAAGTCGAGAAGAAGTAATTAATCTTAGAAAGAATAAATTTTTAAAAATTGGACGAGGAGGAGGTTTCTCTAGTAAACTAGATGAAGACTCTGGTTTATCATTAAAAGAAAATAAAATTAAAATTTTGTTTCAAAAAGTATTTTATAATAAAAAATTAGCGCTAAGCTATTTAATCGCAATTTTTGGAATTCTTGCTTTAATATATTTTTTATAAAGCACCACAACAGTGTTTATATTTTTTTCCTGAGTTACATGGGCACTTTTCATTTCTACCAATAGTGTTTCTGGCAATACTTTTGATCCGTTTTTTCACCTCAGTTTCATCTTCTTTTCTCTCAATATTGTTTTCTGATACTAATTTTATGTTTAATAACAAGCCAATAAACTGGTTTCTCAATTTGTCTAAAAGTTCCTCAAACAAATTAAAAGCCTCTTTTTTGTACTCTATTAAAGGGTCTCTCTGACCGTACGATCTTAAACCAATTACTTGTCTAAGTTGCTCTAAATATTGAATATGCATCTTCCAATTTTGGTCAATTAATTGAAGAAAAATTCTTTTTTCAATATCTTTGGCTTGATTTTCACCCAGAATATTTATTCTGTCATCTCTTTTTTCCTTGAATTTAAGTTTTACTTGTTCTTTTAAATTAGAACTATCAGAGGTTTTCAAATCATCTATTTCTTTTTTATTAAAAGATACACCAAGAACAGACTGAAGTTTTTTGTCAAAATCTAAGTTTTTATTTTTGTATTCTATTAATTCTTCAATACTCTGGTTAAGAAAACCATCTGCAAATTCATATGCATTTAAACTATCTATTACTTTTTTCCTTTGAGAAAAGATTACATGTCTTTGATCATTTAAGACATCATCAAATTTTAATAACGATTTTCTAATATCAAAATTTCTTGCCTCAACCTTTTGTTGAGCTCTCTCCAGGGCCTTATTTATCCATGGGTGATCTATACTTTCACCATCTTTAAGACCTAGCTTTTCAAGTATATTATTCATCGACTCTGATCCAAAAATTCTCATTAAGTCATCTTCTAAACTTACGTAGAAAACAGAACTTCCTTCATCTCCTTGTCTTCCAGATCTGCCCTTTCCTTGTAAATCTGATCTTCTACTTTCCATTCTTTCAGTTCCTACTACAAGCAAGCCACCTAATTTTTTAATTTGATTTTTTGCATCATGATCTGCATTTTTTCCTCCAAGTTTTATATCTACACCTCTGCCAGATATACTTGTTGTAATTATTACAGAATCCTTTGCTCCAGCATCTGCAATTATTTCAGCTTCTTTATCGTGATTTTTTGCGTTTAAAACAATATGATTGATATTTCTATTTTTAAATAATTTTGAGTAATGTTCAGATTTATTTATACTACTTGTAAATACTAATATTGGCTGACCTAAAGAATGTTTTTCGCTCACTAAGTTTACAATTGCTTCATCTTTCTCTTTAAGAGTTCTAAATATTTGGTCGTTCCGGTCTTTTCTTATCATTTGTTTATTTGTAGGAATTGTTATTACATTTAAATTATAAATTTCAAAAAATTCCTGTGCCTCGGTTACTGCTGTACCAGTACAACCACAAAGTTTACTATAAAGTTTAAAATAATTTTGATAAGTTATTGAAGCCAAAGTTTGATTCTCAAACTGTATATTTAAATTTTCTTTTGCTTCTAGGCTTTGATGAAGTCCATCACCGAACCTTCTTCCGGGCATTTGTCTGCCAGTTTGTTCGTCTATAATAATTATTTCTTTATCTTTTACAATATAGTCTTTTCCGTTTGAAAAAACATAATGTGCTCTTAATGATTGATTAACTAAATGAACCAAGGATAGGTTTTCTGGATCATAAAAGTTATTATTTTTTAATATACCAACTTCTGAAAATATTTTTTCTACATTGTCTATACCTTTATTAGTAAGTAAAATATTTTTACTTTTTTCATCAATATCAAAGTCGTCTTTGTTTAATTTTTTAATAAATTTATTTACAATTATATATTGATCAGTTTTGTCTTCAGCTTGACCTGAAATTATTAGTGGAACTCTAGCTTCATCTATTAGACATGAGTCAATTTCATCTACAATAGCATAATTATGTCCTCTTTGTACCATTTCTTCTTTAGAAAATTTCATGTTGTCTCTAAGATAATCAAAGCCTAATTCACTATTAGTTGCATAAGTAACGTCACATAAATAGTTTTTTCTTCTTTCATCATCAGTTTGACCAGAATTTATGTAGCCACATGTTAATCCTAAAAATTTATAAATTTTACCCATATTCTCAGAGTCCCTTTTTGCAAGGTAGTCATTGACAGTAACAACATGAACTCCTTTGTTTTCTAAGGAGTTTAAGTACGCAGAAAGCGCAATTGTAAGAGTCTTACCTTCCCCTGTTTTCATTTCAGCTATTTTGCTATTATTTAGAACAATGCCACCCATCAACTGAACATTAAAATGTCTCTCATTATAAATTCTTTTTGATGCTTCTCTTACAAGAGAATAAGCTTCAGGAAGCAGGTCATTTAATTTTATTCCTTTTTTAAATCTTTCTTTAAGCTCAAAAGTTTTAGAAGGAAAATCACTATTTTGGAGTTTGGAAGTTTTTTCTTCAAGTAAATTAATTTTCTCCACAATTTTAGTCAAATTATTCAGCTCTTTTTGATTAGAGGACCGAAATAATTTAGATATTAAATTAATAGGATTAAGCATATGATATATTTGTTATTTCAACAAATCTTATATAATCATATTATTTAAATTTTAAACATATATGCTTTTTAAAAAAGAAAATTATCAAATTAAGTCAAATTCTATAGGATTTTATCAGGATCTAGACCATCTAGACGGAATTGGTATTTCAGCGGTATCAGCCAATTTATACGAAAATAAAAAAAGAGATGATTTAGTTATTTTTTATTTTAGAAAAGGTGCAAATTATGCCTCCGTTTATACTCAATCAAATATAACATCTGAAAATATTAAATGGAATTTAAATAATTCAAAAGAAAAAATCTATGCTCTTTTAATAAACACGAGAAACGCAAATGCTTTCACTGGAAAAGAGGGTTACAAATCAATTAATAACATAGCCTCAGTTGTGTCTGACCAATTATCAAAAAAACAAATTAATGATGAAGAAGATCCAATCAAAATTAAACCAAAAAATCTTTTGTTTGCATCTACTGGAACAATCGGTGAAATTTTTCCAGAGGAAAAAATTATTTATTCTATACCTAGCTTAGTAAATAATATTAAATATGTTCAAAATAAATATATTTGGATGAAAGCAGCAATGGGTATTTTAACAACTGATACTAGGCCAAAGTTATCAATGGAAGAATGCAAAATTGCTGGCACATCGGTAAAAATTTATGGGGTGGCAAAAGGATCAGGAATGATTCATCCAGATATGGCTACTACTTTAGGTTTTATTTTCACAGATGCAAAAGTAAGCGGGAGCATATTAAAACAATTATTAAAAAAAAATATCCAAAACACTTTTAATGCAATTAGTTGTGATGGTGATACTAGTACTAATGATATGGTATCAATTTTTTCAACTGGCATTGCTAAAAATAAAAAAATTAAGTCCTACAAAGATAAAATATTAAGTGACTTTGATAAATCATTAAATTTGGTTCTTAAAAATTTAGCAAAGAGTGTCGCTGCCGATGGTGAAGGTTCATCTAAATTTGTTATAGTGAAAGTAGAAAAGTGCAAAAATGAGGATGACGCACGAAAAATTTGTTTTTCAATTGCCAACTCACCATTAGTTAAAACAGCTATAGCAGGTGAAGATCCAAACTGGGGTAGAATAATTATGGCTATTGGAAAATCAAAAGTGAAAATAAATTTAAGTAAATTAAATATTAATATTGGACCATACAAAATTATTGAAAATGGAAAACTATCCCCAAGTTACAAAGAAAATGATGTAGCAGATTACATGAAATCAATAGAGATTAAAATTAATGTCCAAATAGGCACAGGCAAAAAAGAATTCGAGGCTTACACAATGGATTTAACAAAAAAGTATATTGAAATTAATGCTGATTACAGATCTTAATATTGAAAATTCTATTTTAGTTACTAAATCGATAATATGATTAAATACAAGTTAAATTGTAAAAATTGTGAATACATATTCGATAGTTGGTTTGCTTCATCCAAAGAATTTGAAAAGCTTAAAAAAATGAGTCTTATTAACTGTAATAAATGTAAGTCTTTAAAAATTGAAAAATCAATTATGTCACCAAGTATAGCGCATAATGTAAGTTCTAAAAAATCAAATTCATCTTTAAAATCGGTTGAGGTAAAAACTAAGATAAAAGAATTTCAAACATACATTAAAAAAAATTTTGACTATGTTGGAGAAAACTTTGCCTATGAGGCTAGATCAATTCATTATGAAAATAAAAAAAATAATAAATCAAAAAAAGGTATTTATGGAAATGCCTCAGAAAAAGATATTAAAGAGCTTAAAGAGGAAGGAATCGAAACAGCATATATTCCTTGGGTTAATGATAAAGAAAATTAAATTTTTTCAAAAATACTAATGTAATTCACATCTGCTTTTTTGCTCTTTTGCCATTTATCTAAAAATAAATTATAATTTAATCCATCAAGCTCAGACAATTTCAAATCATTTTTTTCACATAAATTTTGCAATTTTTCTGGTTCAACAAATTTGAACCAATCGTGAGTACCAACAGGCAACCAGTTTAGAACATACTCAGCTCCTATTATAGCAAATAAATAAGATTTTAAAGTTTTGTTTATTGTTGCAATAAACATAAGACCATTTTTTTTCAAAAGATTTGAACTTGATTTTAAAAAATAGTTTAGATCATTTACATGTTCTACAACCTCCATATTTAAAATAATATCAAATTGCTTTGATGATTTAAGATTTTCAGGCGATGAGCAAATATAATTAATTTTTAAACCATTTTTTTTTGCATGAATTTTTGCTATTTTTATATTCTTTTCCGAAGCATCTATCCCAGTTAAATTTCCTCCTAATCTATACATTGGCTCTGTTAGAAGGCCTCCTCCACAACCAATATCTAATATATCTAAATTAGAAAATGGTTTTGCTTTATTTTTAATATTGAATTTTTTTGCAATGTTATCTTTAATATATTCTATCCTTATAGGATTGAATTTGTGCAATGGCTTAAATTTACCTTCCGGATCCCACCATTCCTCTGACATTCTACTAAATTTATCTATTTCTTCTTTATTTATTGTGTTATTAGCCATAAATTTTATTTTAAATTTATTAATATTTTTTATTAAAAGATAATATAGAAAATAACAATGAAAATTGTAGTATTAAAATTTGGTGGCACATCAGTAGGTTCTATTTCTAGAATTAAAAATGTCGCAAGGATAATTATAAGCCATATCAAAAAAAAATATAAAGTAATTGTGATTTCCTCTGCAATGAGTGGAGAAACAAATAAACTTTCAAATTTAACTAAAGAAATTTCTAGCAACTTTTCACCACCGGAATACGACTCGGTTTTAGCTGCGGGCGAGCAGATTTCATGTTCCTTAATTGCTGGAAGGTTAAATGATGAGGGTTTTTTGTCTAGATCATTCCATGGTTGGCAAGTACCAATTTATACAAGTGGAGAATATTCTCACTCAAGAATTGTAAGTGTAAATAAAAACAATATTATCAAATACCTCAAAAAAGGTGGAATACCAATATTGGCAGGGTTTCAAGGAATTAACTCTGAAAACCGCATAACTACAATCGGTAGAGGTGGATCAGACTCGAGTGCAATAATGATAGCAAAATTTTTTAAAGCTGAAAAATGTATAATTTATACTGATGTTGCTGGTGTTTATTCATCAGATCCTAAACTAATTCCTAACGCAAAAAAAATAAAAAAGATATCTTATGAAGAGATGCTTGAAATGTCCTCTTTAGGGGCGAAAGTAATGCAACCGCACTCAATTCAAGATGCAAGATTACATAGAATTGATATTGAAGTAAGATCATCATTTAATAATAAAACTGGATCATTAATTACAAAAAGAAAAAATGTATCAACAAAAAACATAATACGTGGTGTATCCTTTACAAAAAATGACGCAAAAATAAGTTTAATTGGAGTTAAAGATAAACCTGGCGTAGCAGCGGCAATTTTTGAACCATTATATAAAAATTCTATAAATGTTGACATGGTAGTTCAAAATATTTCCTCTAACAAAAAAGAGACTGATTTGACTTTTACTATTAAGACTGAAGATTTAACAAAAACAGTTAAATTGATTAAAAATAATAAAAATATTAAATTTAAAAATATTATCATAGATGAAAAAGTCTCTAAAGTCTCAATTGTTGGCGTTGGTATGATTACAACTCCTGGAGTAACTTTTAGAATGTTTAATGCTTTAGCAAAAAAAAATGTAAATATCTTGGTTATATCAACATCCGAAATCAAAATATCAGTACTTGTAGATAGAAAAAATCTAAAAAAAGCAGTTGATGTACTTCACAAAGAATTTAAACTAGATTATTAATTATACAATAATGAGCATAAGACCATTTAGGGATATAAAAAGAAAAAAAACCAAGGAAATTTCTGTTGGAAATGTAAAAGTTGGTGGTGACAATCCTATCTCAGTTCAATCAATGACAAATACAAAAACAACTGATATTAAATCAACAATTAACCAAATTAACAAAATTGAAAATGAAGGGGCAGACATTGTTAGAGTATCATGTCCGGATGAAGCATCTTCCTTTGCGCTTAGAGAAATTACCAAAAATATTAATTTACCTGTTGTGGCTGATATACATTTTCATTACAAAAGAGCATTGGAGGCAGCTGAAAATGGAGCATCTTGTCTTAGAATTAATCCGGGAAATATTGGTGATAAAGCAAAAGTAAAAGAAGTAATTAATGCTGCAAAAAATAATAACTGTTCAATCAGAATCGGAGTAAATGCGGGATCGTTAGAAAAAGATATTTTAGAAAAATATAGGGAGCCTTGTCCAGAGGCTTTAGTTGAAAGTGCAATGAGAAACATTCAAATTCTTGAAGATCACAATTTTTTTAATTTAAAAGTAAGCGTCAAATCCTCAGATGTATTTTTATCTCTTTGGGCATATAGGCAACTTTCAAAAAAAATTAATTATCCCTTGCACCTAGGAATCACAGAGGCTGGAAGTTTAATTCCAGGTAGCATAAAATCTTCAATTGGTCTTGGCACTTTACTATTAGAAGGAATAGGAGACACAATAAGAGTGTCATTATCAGATGATCCAGTAAAGGAAGTTAAAATAGGAAATGAAATTCTTAAGTCATTAAATTTAAAACAAAGAGGGGTTAAAATAATTTCATGCCCATCTTGCGCTAGGCAAGGATTTGATGTTATTAATACAGTTAAAACTTTAGAAGATAAGTTGTCCCATATTAAAACGCCTATAACATTATCTATAATTGGATGCGTTGTGAACGGACCTGGAGAAGCCGCATCAACTGATCTTGGTGTTACAGGAGGAGGAAACAATAATCATATGCTTTATATAAATGGAAACCAAATGAAAAAGATTTCAACTCAGGAAATGGTTGATAAAGTACTAGCTTTGATTGAAAAAAAAGAAACAGAAATTAAAAATAAAACTTCAGCTAAATAAAGCTATCAATGTCACTACCAATAAATAAAGTTCAAGATATTATCAACAAACACTCAAAACTAGAAAAAGACTTATCTGGAAAAAATTTAGATAGCAAATTATTTGCTGAAAAATCAAAAGAATATTCAAATCTAAGTGAGATTATAAAGTTCGCTCAAGAATATCTTAATTACGAAAAAAATAAAAATGATCTTGAGAAAATTATTACTGATAGCAAAACAGAGGAAGAAATGAGAAATTTAGTGACAGTAGAACTAGAAGAACTAGAAAAAAAATACTATGAAAACGAGGTTAGATTAAAAATCTTTTTACTTCCAAAAGACGAGGCTGATACTAAAAATGCAATTTTAGAAATTAGAGCCGGAACAGGAGGTTTAGAAGCTAGTCTATTTGCGTCTGATTTATTTAAAATGTACGAAAGAGTTTGTCATAAAAAAAAATGGAGTTTGGAAATTATAAGTTTATCTAAAAGCGATGCGGGTGGTTTAAAAGAAGTGATAGCATCAATTAAAGGTAAAAATATATATTCTTCTCTAAAATATGAAAGTGGTGTTCATAGAGTTCAAAGAGTTCCAGACACAGAGACTCAAGGCAGAGTTCACACATCTGCAGCTACAGTTGCGGTTCTACCTGAAGCAGAAGAAGTTGATGTTAAAATCGAAGATAAAGATTTAAGAATAGACGTTTTCAGAAGTAGTGGACCTGGTGGACAAAGTGTTAATACTACCGATAGTGCTGTGAGGATTACACACATTCCAACAAGTATAGTTGTAAGTCAGCAAGATGAAAAATCGCAAATTAGAAATCGTGAAAAAGCATTAAAAATTTTACGATCAAGATTATATGAATTTGAAAGAAAAAAAATTGAAGATCAAAGATCCAAAGATAGAAAAAATAAAATTGGCTCAGGAGATAGATCAGAAAGAATTAGAACATACAATTTTCCGCAAGGAAGAGTAACAGACCATAGAATAAATCTTACACTTCATAAACTCGAAGAATTCATGCAAGGAGAAATTTTTGATGAGGTCATTGAAAATTTAAGTCTTCAAGCACAAGAGCAACAATTAGAAAATCTCAATTAATGAATTACAGAAACATAATAAACAAAGGTTCATCTATCCTAAAAAAAAAATCAATCATTACTGCTGAAATAGATGCTGAGTTGCTCCTTTCAAAATTAGTAAATAAAACAAGAGAAAAAATTCTCTTAAATTTAGACGAAAAATTGAATGTAGAACAAATTAAAACTTATAATCAATTAATTAAGCGAAGGAAAAAAAAAGAGCCCATAAGCTATATAACAGGTAAAAAATTCTTTTGGAAATACGAATTTTACATAAATAATAATGTCCTGATACCTAGATTTGAAACAGAAATTTTAGTAGAAGAAATATTAAAAATTTTTAAAAATTCAAATAATATTAATATCTTAGATATAGGTTTAGGATCGGGATGTATTTTGATATCTCTCTTAAAAGAACAAAAAAAATGGGTAGGTACAGGCGTTGAGGTGTCCTTATCAGCCATTAAGATAGCCAAAACTAATGCAAAAATACAACAGGTCCAAAATAGAATTAAGTTTATTAATTCTGATATTGACAATTTTTTGATCGGAAAATATGATTTAATTGTTTCTAATCCACCATATATAAATAATATTGATTATAACAATCTTGATGTGGGTGTAAAAGGTTATGAGCCAAAGATGGCTTTAAACGGTGGTATAGACGGATTGAGAATTATCGAAAAAGTTATAAAAAAAAGTAGGTTAAATTTGAAAAATAATGGTTTATTGGCAATAGAGATTGGCTTTGGTCAGAGTATAAAAGTAAAAAAAATTTTAAGAGAAAATGGTTTTTATATTTTAAAAACAGTGAAAGACCTTCAAAGTATAAGTAGATGTTTAATAGCAAAGAAAATTAGATAATGAGAAATTTCAAAAATAATAGGAGAAGGTTTAGATCAAACTCTTTTGATAGATCCTCAAAAATGAATGCGAACGACCAAAATCTTGGAACAAATTTAGGAAACATATCAGATTTTAAAAAAAGAAATTTTAGGAATAATTTTAATTCCTCAAAATTAATTCAAAAATATTCGGATCTAGCAAGAGAGGCTTTATCTAGTGGAGACAAAATATTATATGAAAATTATATGCAACATGCTGAACACTTTATAAGAGTTTCAGAAAATACTTCTAGTAACACAGATTTAAAAAACTCTGTTAATCAAAATATCAACAAAGTAAGTATCGGCAGTGTTGACGAAGAGAATAGCAAAACAGATAATTCTTTAAAAGCTGAAGAAAACTAATTTTGAGTATTTATTAGTTCTGATTTTAAAACATCAATTTTAATTTTGACTAATTCAAAGTCTTCTCTAATTTTTCCTTTTAATTTTTTTCCAGATGGAAGTTTTAAAGTTTGAGAATTAATTTTTTTTCCATTTTTTATAACTTCGTAGTGCAGGTGTGGACCAGTAGACATTCCAGTTGAACCAACATATCCAATTATTTGTCCTTGCGAAACTCTTATACCTTTTTTAACTCCTCTGGCAAATTTCGACATGTGCGCATAAACAGTGCTATAGGTACTATTATGTTTAATTTTAACACAATTTCCACCACCACCGCACCAACCTGCTTTTAAAATTAATCCTGAGCCAGATGCCATGATAGGGGTACCTAATGGTGCAGCAAAATCTGTTCCTTGATGCATTTTATTATAACCTAGTATTGGATGTTTTCTCATTCCATAACTAGATGACAATCTTGCTCCGTTAATTGGAGTTTTCATTAATGTTTTTTTTATACTTTGTCCGTTAGGCTCAAAGTGATCATTGATTTTATCTTTTTCAGAATTGAAATGATAAAGTTTCAAAGATTTGCCTTTTAAAATTAAATTTGCAAATAATATGTTTCCGTAATCAACAACTTTATTATCTTCATTTTTGAAAACCTCATAAACAATTTGAAAACTATCATTTTTTCTTATATCTCTCTGAAAATCTACTTGAAAGCCATAAATTTGAGCAAATTGGACAATTATATTTGGATCAATCTTTTTTTCTATGGCTGATTTATATAAACTATTCTTAATAAAATTCTCTCTATAAATTGTATTAACAGTTAATTTTTTATTTAATTCTAAGTGCTCAAAAGAATTTTTTTGATTTGATGTGATTATTAAGTCCTTTTTCTTATTGATTGGAATTGTTATTTTTGTAATTTTCTTTGTTTTGAGATTATCTATTTCAAAAATTATTTTATTATTTTCGAAAAGATTGCTTTTTATTTTTCCTTTAACTAAATAATCTATAACTTTATTTTTTTCATTTTTATCAAAATTGAGATCATCTAAAATTGATTCAAAACTATCTCCTGATTTTACTAGATATATTATCTTTTCATATCTAGGTTCTAATGATTGCGATATTGACTCAAATGTTTTTTGAAAATAAATATTTTGAAGTAAATTCTCTAAACTTCTAAATTGCTCAGATCTAAATTTATCATATATACTTACTATTATTATGGTGGATGTGGCTAAAATTAATAAAATAATAAATGATCTATAGACTTTAAATTTTTGATAAATCTGATTTTTTGTAATTGTATAAAGCATTAAAAAAACGTTTAATAATAAGGCTTTTTTAACACATTTTTTTATATCTAATAGCTTGATTTATAAATTTTTTAGCATATAAGCGTCCCTCTTATCTTAAAAAAGTTAAGATTATCAAGCATTTTAGCTTGATTAGCTATTTTATTTGTAAAAATTAAAGAAGAGAAGTGTGGACGGTTAAGGTTACCAAAATTTGTCGTACACA
>TARA_B100001121_G_scaffold85950_2_pt1 | contig 13873 bp, 8 predicted proteins | sample TARA_B100001121 | Tara Oceans TARA_B100001121 (sample SAMEA2622817) | marine metagenome | biome: marine biome (ENVO:00000447); feature: surface water layer (ENVO:00002042); material: "saline water (ENVO:00002010), including plankton (ENVO:xxxxxxxx)" | depth 5 m
AACCGATAAGTCAATGACAATTGTTGCTGCTCCGATAATTTCTGTAAGCGGGTCCCAAACGATTAGCCCATTACTGGAGTAATCGTCACTAGCGTTGGTAGTATCTACTACGTCGGAAGAATTCACCACCGCAGTTGCTTGTCCATTAGCATCGGTTGTCGGGTTCAGTAATGTACTACTCATTTCATACCTAAGTTGTAAATTGGTATTTGCTTGAGCACCTGATGTGCCACTGTAATCGATTGCAACGGTTTGTTCGACATTTGGCAGAGTCGCAACGGTTTGCAATTCAATATCAATTTCGACATCTCTAGTTCCGGGATTAGAATTGGGGTTTACGCCACTTGAGCCCGCAGGTTCGTACGACTTAAGCAACCAGTCAATGGTGAATCCTGCAGCATTGCTAATTCTCATCCATGAGTTGTATCTTACATCAGGACAGTACCAATTAAACCCTTGACTAACACCAGACACGTTCCATTCGTTGACCTTGTATGAATCATCACAACCGGTGTAACCTATGTTTGCCCCTCCTTCAGTTGGGATGCCGTTTTCGGTAACTTGCCAACTGTTATTTTCTGGACCTGCAGTATCAAACTCGGACGGATCAAAATAATCAGAGGTACCACTTACCGTCGTTGAAGCAAAGAATTCCATGTACCATTGGTCGCCGGTCCTGAGTGGAAAGTCGTACTTTTCTTTTGGTGGGTTATAGGATGTGTCAAAGGAGATAACAGCTATTTGTTGGGTCAGGAAACCGATATTGAAGGGAGCAAAATCAACATCTAGTTCAAATTCGGAATTTATCACTGCCATGTCTCTGACTCGGACGATATCCTCACCAGTATAGCCGATATTCAATCTGCCAGAGACTCCCTCTAATGTTGCGCCACTGTTACCGGAGGTAAAAGAACCCGAGATTTCCATTTTGTAAGCGAGAGTTTGAATATTGTTGACATTGATGAAAAATACATCAGTAACCTCGTACACTGTATCACCTGTTAGAGTGTTCAATGATGCGGAGACATTCGCCTGTTGAATCAATTGCTGGACGTCGAATTGGGTTTCATAGGTGTATTTGTCGCCAATTCTCCATGTAGGGACATCAGGCCAGCCGTTCAAGGTGTTAGACTCACTGATTGTGGAATCTGATAATTCAGTTACTTCCGTGGTATCTGGCAACTTAGCCAGAGGAGCAAGGAACATCATCAAAATAAGAACAACAACCAAACACCTTTGGTTAAACATGGTTGTCCGATGAAGTCCTATTACTTGAGAGACTCGATTTTTAGTCTACTTTTGGGAATTTAACCATTCGTGCCCGTAATACTTCCATTGTTCCATCGTCCACCCGTCGGGCAGGCCTGTGGCCGGAATTGGGGGGTCAGCGAGTAATTCATCGATTGATACATCAGTGGTGACAGACTCCCCAGGTGGCATTTGCAGTGCTTGGTCAAAGACGAATCCCGGCGGTGCAGATGTCGGCTTTCTATTAGCAGAGTTCAATTTTCCATCACTGTCGAATGCATCATCAAGTTCATCGCGTTCCCAAGTCTTCGCTTTTGCCGCATTCCCCCTCCTTCTGCTGATTAAAACCAATGATAGGATGACGATTAAGGCGAGTGCAAGTTGTGCGATTGGGTTTGCCTCTTCTCCTGCCAATAATGCACCAGCGTCTTGCAATATGGTGCGGTCAGCCGGGCCTACAGTGATGATTAATTGCTTAGAACCAGGTTTTTCTGGGTTTTCATCCCATACCATTGCCTTAACAGTAACTTTTCCTTCTTGCTTGAAGACATGCTCAACCCTTGGTCCGACCAAGTCAGCATCATTATCTTTAATTCCGTCCCCGTTACTATCGAAATTAATATCCGTGTCCCACGCGTAATTTAAGCCTGCAATATCGTTCAATGAGTCAATTGTTGACCGGGCGTCCAGCACACAATTTTCATACGCTCGGCATTGAACTGTCTGCAGTCTTACAATAGGTGGGATGTTAACAACCTCAACGACTACAACCTCACTTGTTGTTGCACCATCATCGTCGGTTACGTGATAGACTACCGTGTGTGAGCCACTCCTGTTCCATGCGTAGGTGAATATGTCGCCAATTATGTCACAATCATCACTGGCGCCACCGAAACCATCACTATCAATTCCGGGGTCTACATCCCAGCATTTGACGAGCGAGTTAACATCACTTTGGGTGTCGGTAGAATTCCCCGTTATTGTAATTGATTGGCCTTCTGCAATTGGCAGAATTGAATCTAATGGTTGTACGACTGGGGGCACATTTCTAATATTCACCCATCGCTCATTGGTACTACTTGTTGCTCCGTCGTCATCAGTTACGTCCAATCTAATCGTGTGCAAACCTGCTGTCTGCCAACTCATATCAAATTCGGTAACTCGACCTTCTAAGAAATAGATGAGATCTGACTGACGATTATCTGGCCACCATGTATGGTCTAATTGCTCTATATCGTCGACAGAATCTTCAGCTTGCCCCTTGATTCTAACCAACTGGTCTTCATCTAATTGCCAAATTTGTTGTTCATCAGATTCGATGATAACTCCATTCTCATAGAGATTTATTATCGTACTATGCGGAGCAATGTTAGTGAATAAGATATTAATCTCTGCTTCTGTTTGTGCTAGGTCATCATCAACTCCAATGGCTTTGAAGGAGTGATAGCCCTCGGTCGGAGCAGTTGTTGTGCAGGTTTTTGTGTAATATCCCTCCATACACTGTGCGTCAGGCCAAAACACATCGACAACACCTGGGAAGGAATCTTCAGAATCAGAATCATTAGCAAATGCATACAGAGTTATTGGGTGTTCAACTCTTGCCTCGCTTCGCATACTTCTTATCTCTAACAACGGAGCACGATTGGTGATATTGGCGTACAAGATTTCCTCTACTGCGTCACGCTCATCATCAATCACAGTGACGAGAATCGGATAATTACCATCATCAAACCATGTCCAATTTGTTTGGCAGCTCAACGACACTACTTTTGTGTAAGCCCAAGATCGAGTGCCATCGTCATATGGTATGTCAAAGATGCAGGATACGTCACCACCATCCGAGTCACTACTTGAACTTGCATTGATGAAAACCTCAACTTGGGTTTGTTCAGTTACGTGATTAATTTCTGGTGTCGGTAAGCGGCCAACGAATAGTTCGATAATTGCGAAATCATTATTCGGATTGGCATCGGCAGAATTCAATTCATCTGGGTCAGCTTCCCATGAAACAGGAATATTGCCAATTGGTTGTTGGTCAGGTACATCCCAAGTGAAATTCGTTTTGTAAAACTCATAAGTCGATAGGGAGGGAACTGGAAGATTGAATTCACTCCCTGTCGGAGGATATATGCGCAGGTCTGTTGGTACGCTGTTGGTGATGCCGTTGTTTTGTATAGATACTTCAATAATTAGTTGGTCCCCTGGTAATACATTATACCCAGATAATGTGTTTAGTTGCTTTAATTCACCGTCTCTATTCCGAGTGACAATTGCTCTTTCAGCATCAGCAAATAAATCTAGAACCACAAGGTTATCATCCAGAGTTATCGTTTTGGCTCCGACAATATTGCCGGATGTTGTCTTGGCCACTAATCCGTGACTAGCCCAGTCATTTGAAGTGGTAGAACCATCCTCGTCATTACCTATGTTGAGAATGGTCCAGGCGCTTCCGTTAGCTGCGGTTGTAAGTGACTTGACTTCACCCGTTGCTTCATGTCTAAGTTCGAGAGATACACCGCTCGTGCTCGCTAAGCAACCGGTGGCGGATGACGCATTTATCCAGACTTCAATCGGTGTGTCAAGGGCTGTAACATCGCTTTCAGTATCTATTGCGAGACAATCGTCTCTAACGCCTGGATCATTGTAGATGTTGACGCCGGACGAATCTTTCGGCATGTATTCCTTGAGTCTAAAGTCAATGGTAAGACCAACATCCTCTTCGGTATGTTTCCAAGCAAAGTTACGTGCTTCTGGGCAGAACCATGTGTACCCATCTTCGTCACCATTCGAGTTGAAGGATGTAATTTCATAGGAATGATCACAGCCTCCGTAATTGATAGATTGGCCAAAATCATTGGTCGGTCGCCCAACGTTGGTAACTTCGTAAGTTGAACTATTAGTGTCTGAAGTCGGGGCTGGGAATGGTGTGATATAATCACTTGAACCCGACCATTGTGAGGTTGAGGTGACCGTTGTTACCCATCGATCTCCATCTCTTAGCGGGAAGTCATAATTCTCGCTTGGTGGGGTGTAAGTGTTAGAAATAGTGATGTCGCCAACGGTCTGTTTTAGGAAACTAATCCCGCTTGGTGTAAATTCGATAAATAGGTCAAGGTCGCTTCGCAATGAGGCCAAATCGCTAACTCGCAAGACTTCAGTCTGGGTAAATTCGATTTCAGCAGTTCCGGTAAAACTGTCAAGTGAAACACCAGACTTGTCGAAGTTTGCCGAAGTTCTAACAGTGTAGACTAGGGTCGGAATCCCAGCAACATTTTGTTCGGTAATCGATAATACCTCAGTTATTGAATCGCCATTAATTTCGCCTACATTTGCCTCAACACCGGAATCGATTACTAATTGAGTTGGGTCAAATGTCCCAGCATATTTCCATTTGTCACCGACACGCCATACTGGTACATCAGCAGTGCTAGTTGTTGATTTAGAGCTGTGTTCAATGTCTAGTGATTCGGGCAACTGGCCTACTGGTTCGTAATGTATTGTTGTCGATAGGAGCATTATCACTACCAAAACTATCGCTTTGGATTGCCGTTCGGCAAGGCTCCGCATGCATAAGCCACACTGGACATAGGCAATGAACACTTCTCCTCCCCATTTTGAGGGGATTTACTTGTTTCACAGCAGGTCTGCTAACTCATCTTTGATGATTTCAACCGCTTCGAGAATCTCGTCTTTGTGACGCGCTCCGGTTATTACCATTTTACCGCTACCGAAAATTAGGCATACAACCTTGGGGTAGTCAAGTCGATAGATTAGTCCAGGGAATTGCTCTGGCTCGTACTCAACCTTGTCGAATGGTAGGTGGAATGTCAGGTTGTTAAGGTTCAACTTTCTTGGGACTCCTGCTAATGGGTCTCCAGTAAACTTGTCGTTTCCATCATAATCTTCGGGATAGTGAAGAGCGTAAGTAGCGACCATGTTCTGAACTTCAATCTCAACATCTGCTAGGTCCCATGTTTTGATACCAGCTCCTCTGAGGTCAGCAATCATTCGGTCAATACCGGTATGGATGTTGTCTTCATCCTTTCCGCCAGTGCATACTGCTCTGCCGGAGCGGAACATCAAGATTGCAAGTTTTGGGTCGGTTACTCGGTAGACTACACCAGGAAATTGTTCTGGCTCATACTCACAATTCAATTGAATTGCAATATCGGGTAAGTCAAGTTCCTCGGCGACTCTTGTGCTGGCAACTACATTCACTACTGTCAAACGTTCTTCATCTGTTGTCATGTTTAAAAGCGACTTATAAGAGGTATATAAAGGACAGCATTTCCCTTAATCGATGAATTGGCGCTGAGCATTACGCTTTTGTCCAAAATGTTTCATCACTAGAACTTATTATTTGCATTCCGGGACTACCAATTTTCGAGATAAGTGTCCGGCCACCGGCAAGTTCTATGGCATCGCTGGTTTTTTTGGGGTTTCGAGTCAGGGCAACCATACATCCTCCACCACCCGCACCAGTTAGTTTAACTCCGAGGCTGCTTGGGACTGCAGCCTTGATTAAAGCGTCTAATTCTGGGCTTGAAACTCCTATGCTCTTGAGCATGATTTGATTCTCGGTCATGGTTCTGCCAACGGCATCATAATCTCCGTCTTGCAGCGCTTTAATTCCTCGTCGAGCAATTTTGCCGATCGTTTCGATCTCACCTATTCTTGCCGGGTTTTCCTCAAGCATTTTGGCAACCTTTGCTACCTGTTTCCCAGTAGGTGCATGTATGCCAGTGTTACCTATGACCAAGTAGACATCATCTGGTTTTGTCTGTGAGATAAGTTCGTGAATATGCCAACTACGCTTTCCTTCCGGCATTTCCATTTGTCTTTGATACAGATAATTTAGGCCGCTTTCAATTCGGTCCGAAATGATGACAATCGAACCGTGAGAACAAGTAGAAGAATCCATGGGTGAAGCACGACCATTCTGTGCGGCGGCTTCGACGCCGTGGGCGAGGATAGCATTTTCATCTGCATTAACCGCTGATTCACCGACTTGATGGTGTAATTCAGTTAGTTGAGCAGTTGAAAAAAATCCGCGGCTACTATCATAGGGGTTGCTAGCAGAAACCGCTGCTCCAAAACCTTCAGCCCATGCATCCTGTCCGCCCGAGTTTGACCGATTAACCCATCTTCCCCGCCCGAGTCTTAAGGCAGCTGCGAAGGCAACAGATAGTGCAGCAGACGAACCAAGACCCGATGCAGTTGGAATGTTGCCCTCTATTTGTATCGATAACGGTGGAGCTCCTTCTTCTTCGGGCCAAAGTTTGTCAATCAACCCGCTAATGTGTGGGTTGCGAGCCATGTTCAGTTTGCTTCCATCAATTAACCAGGTTCCGGATTGAGAGGGTTGGATTTTTATCGTTATTCTCTGGTCTATGGCTACGGCTACCGCAGGATGGCCGTACACGACAGCGTGTTCACCAAACAGAACACATTTTCCCGGTGCGCTGGTCGTGATGAAACCGATGTTAACCCCCCCTGATATCCTGCTTGTATGTACGGCTCACTATGTGGTTTTATTTGTGCTTTGATACGGTGACTTCAATAGTTGGCTTATATTCGGGTAAATTAACCCAAGCAAGGTGATAATATGGAACACCCACTGACTATGGATTATGGACCAGTCTCAGGTTGGGTGATATTAGGGTTAATTGGTGCGGTTTCAATATCATTTTTTGGCTATCAGGTTTGGAAAGCAACCCGCCTTGTAATGATTGGTAAATCCGAGCACCGGTTTGACAACTGGCCGTCCCGAATAAAAGAAGTAGCAACTGGTTGGTTAGGCCAAAAGAAAGTCCTTGAGGACCGGATTGCCGGCGGCATCCACGTACTCATGTTTTGGGGATTCCTCATGCTGTCGACAGATATGTTCGACTTAGCCACTGCCAATTGGTTTTCTCATAATTTATTGCCAGAGGTATTCAAAGGCCCTTGGAATCTAATGGTAGAAACCGGATACACCATTGCTCTAGTGGGCTGTGTGGCTGCATTGACAAGAAGAGTAGTGTTTACCCCAGAGAAATTGAAGGGTAAATCTCAACTTGAAGGGAATGTAATCCTGCTGTTGATTATGACAATCACGGTCACTTCATTTTTCGTTGAAGCCGGAGAAGCAGGAGTTTCATCGACCTATGAGCCAATTGGTGCATGGGTAGCCGATACAATTGTGCCCTCAACCAATGTTGTAGTCGGTGCATACTGGGCGCACATGCTTGCGATTGCTACATTTTTGTTCCTTATTCCGCTCTCCAAGCACATGCACTTAGTAATGGCATTTCCTAACGTATTCTTCCACGATATGCGTCCGATGGCAACAATGGAACCGATGCAGGTTGACGAACATGGCAAAGCAGTTCTGCTTGATGATTTAGATGTTGAATCATTTGGCACAGCAAATTACACCGATTTGACATGGCGTAACTTGATCGATGGATGGGCCTGTACATCTTGCGCAAGATGTCAAGATGTCTGCCCTGCTTATGCTTCTGGTAAAGCGCTGAATCCGATGCAAATCATCCACGATGTCAGGAATTATGCCAACGATAATTACACCACACTAATGGACGGAGAAACTCCTGAACAAGACATAATTGCTAAGTTTGGTGAGGAGTCAATATGGGCTTGCACAACTTGTCATGCCTGTGTTGAAGCATGTCCAATTTACATTGACCATGTTCCAAAGTTAACCGATGCACGTCGTCATTTGATGATGGAGAGAATGGAATTTGATGAAAAAGTCGAAGATACAGTTATGCCACTAATGGCGACAATCGAGAATCTTGAATCAGATTCTAACCCATATGGTTTGCCGTCCCATGAAAGAGGCGATTGGGCTGCTGACCTTGATGTCAAGGTTGCTGAACCAGCAGAATACATCTATTTCGCTGGCTGTGCAGCATCATTTGATGAGCGCAACAAGAAGGTTGCAAGAGACACAATCAGCATCATGAAGCAGGCAGGTCTCGATGTTGGTATACTCGGTATGCAGGAAGGTTGTACTGGTGACGCCGCTCGTCGTGCCGGCAACGAATATTTGTTCCAAATGCTGGCTGAGACCAATCTTGCAACGTTCGAAGAAATCGGCGTCAAGAAGATAGTTGCATCATGTCCTCACTGTTTCCACACACTTGGTAAGGAATACAAGGACTATGGTGGCGAAGACATCGAGGTAATGCACCACTCACAATTGATTGACCATCTTCAAGTGGAAGGTAAGTTGCCAAGTCCCAAGCATGATGGCTCTGTTACTTACCACGACCCGTGTTATCTTGGCAGAATCGGTGGCGAATTAGACGCTCCGAGAAACATTATCGGCGGCGTTGATGTCGAAACAGAGCGAACTGGTAAGAGTTCATTCTGCTGCGGTGCTGGTGGGGCTCAAATGTGGATGGAAGAGCATGTTGATGAGGGATATGACCGTGTCAACATCATTCGTTCGAAAGAATTAGCTGAAACAGGTGCTGATACAGTTGCAGTAGGGTGCCCGTTCTGTTCAACTATGATTACCGACGGCTTATCCGCTATCGGTTCGGAAATGGAAGTCAAAGACATTGCAGAGATTGTTTGGGAGCAACTCAAAGCAAACGATGCTGCTATCGAAGCAAAAAAGAGTGAAGCATCGGAAGTTGCAGAAGCCTGATTGATATGCGTCTCTTGGTCGTTGATTTATTGGCTGAAAGACAAGCATTTGGCAAAGAAGGAGTAATTGAGATAGCATCTCATTTCGACAATCCAGAAGTCTTTCTTTGGTCACCCCATACACAAGATAGAACTGAATATGGCTTTGGAACTGTTGTCAATAATCCGATAGATTGTGATTACATTGTCGTCACAGGTTCGCGACGCAACGTCAGTTCATGGGAGCCTTGGATGGATGAAGTCACTGAACTGATTAGAAATGCGACGGTGCCAATAATTGGAATTTGCTTCGGCCACCAGATAATAGCCGCAGCATTTGGGGGCAAAGTTGAGCGGGCAAATGAAGGCAGCCACTTTGTTGCACCAGTAGAATATCGCGACGGTTCCATAGTCAATGCAGTATTTACTCATCAAGATCATGTTGTAGATTCTGGCGAGTTAGAAGTAATTGCATCGGCTGAGCACTGTGCTATCGCCGCCTGTCAACACCCAACACGCCCGATACGAACGGTACAATATCACCCTGAAGCAACTCCGCGCATACTATCTGAGGCAATTAGGCTTGGAGATATGACAAAGGCTGAAGCAGCGGTTTTCGATATGTCAAAATCTATCATCAATGTCAAAGATTCACTCCTCACTTGAGTTGCTCAAATGGAGAAAGTCCTGTTCAAAGGAGTACAGGCACAAGATTAGGCCAACAAATAGCGTATACTCCGCAAAGGCAGCAACATCGATGGCATATTGTATTCTATCGAGGGTGAATATCGTATCATCATTCAAACCATATTGTTCTAAATCGGCAATTGCTGATACGACTGCCTGACTCATCACTATGTATGAGGTGATTGAGATAATAATACTCAAAATTCGGAGTTTTTTCCCACGCTTGTTGGCATTTGGTATGGCAAAGTGAGCAACAATAGCCCACAACATCCCAACTTGGAACACTAATGAAGCAGTCAAAATATGCAATGCGAGATGGTCATACATGTTAGCGAATGACATGACAAATAAACTGAAGCCAGTAGTTAGGCCGCATATTAGGGAGAAGAATAGTAACTTGTTAGAGTTAATTTCGCTGAAAACTGACCACATTCGCCAGGTGAATATCATCTGAAATAACCCGGAGATTGCCAAGCCTGTAGTGAAAACCCAGCGCTCTATACCCGGAAAATCTGCTTCAGAAATGAAGAACGGGAAATCTCGCGAATTGCCTGACAATAGGTGAATTACCATCGAAAGCGGAACAACGGTTGCCGGTAACAACCAACTGGTTCTAACAATAACCTCATCAGAAACAATTGCGTTACCAATTTTGATTCCACCGGAAGTATTTACCATCGTAACACTGCACTGCCGAGTAGAATCTTATCTATAACCTTCAAGTGTGATGGCCAACACCGGTGAATGTTTCAAATGCCCTTGCGAGTACACGACACCCGTCGTCGGGAAAAAGTTCCATTCAAAACCATGGAACCCGGTAAAGTTTCGATGTATGTTTGTGGAGTGACCGTCTACGATAAATGCCACCTGGGGCACGCTCGCTGTTACCTATCCTTTGATTTGATTCATCGCTGGTTAGAGGCTTCCGGATTTGATGTACACTATGTGCAAAATTTCACTGATATAGATGACAAAATTATCAAACGAGCAAATGAAACCGGCGAAGATTGGCGTAAATTAGTAGATGACAACATCGCTGGATATTATGAAGACATGGATGCACTAAACATCTTGCGTGCTGATGACTATCCCCGATGTACAGAATATGTCGATGACATGATTCGCATAACTGAGGACCTAATCAGCAAAGGCCATGCATATTCCGCAAATGATGGGGTGTACTTTGATGTCGAATCAGCACCGGAAAAATATGGTCAATTGACAGGTCAAAACATCGAAGCTGTTCGTTCGGGTGCTGGAGGTAGGGTTGGAGAAACCGGCTCTGGAAAGAAAGATCACAAAGATTTCGCCCTCTGGAAAGCCGCTAAACCAGGAGAACCGACTTGGGATTCACCTTGGGGGCCGGGAAGGCCGGGCTGGCATATCGAGTGTACCGCTATGTCGCTGGACCACTTTGGCCAACAATTCGATATTCACGGCGGTGGCCACGACTTGCGTTTTCCACACCACGAAGCCGAGATTTTCCAAGGCGAATGTCACACCGGATGTTCTCCAATTGTCCACCATTGGCTACACAATGGATTTGTCAACATAGACGGGGAGAAAATGAGTAAATCTCTGGGCAACTTTTGGACTATCAAGGAAATCTTACAACAAGTAGATGCAATGGTGTTGCGATTCGCCCTGATTAATGCTCACTATCGCTCCCCAATCGATATGAATGAGTCGTTATTGAAAGATGCGGAAAGAAACTACAACCGCGTACTCAAGGCCTATATTGATGCTCTAAAAAGCATGACTTCTCAATCTCCAATTGCGCTACCTCAACCGGACATCACTTCAAATCAACCATTTATCAAATCTTTAGCAATGCTTGAGAAAATGGGTGAAGGCTTTGCTAAAGCGATGGATGATGATTTCAATTCACGTGATGCAGTAGCAAAGGTTCTAGGCGGGGTAAGAGAGATTGCTAAGGTACTCAACAGCGGATTGGATGATGCGGATAAGGATGCTTTTGCTCATTATGCTGTTGACTGGCTTGAGGAATCGGCTGGAGCCGTGCTCGGTATCCTACCCACCCGTGAGTTTGCATTACTGGAGCCGGAAGAAGACCCGCGTAAGGCCGAAATTGCTCCGAAGGTTGAGGCGTTACTCATACAACGGTCAGAGGCCAGAGCAAACAAAGACTGGGCTAAGGCCGACCAGATACGCGACGAATTGAATTCGATGGGAGTCGTTGTGACTGACTCTGCTGATGGACCTGAGTGGGATTTGGCTTAGTGGCATCACAAATCTCTCTTTGTGTAAACCATTTTTACCGTGGCCCATTTAATGGTTAAAATTTGCAATTTTTTTTCTACATATACATTAAATGTCAGCGTATGCAACATCACTCATGGTTGATTTTGATTTATCTGAAGAGCAAGATATGTTGGTTGGTTTGGCCAAGACATTTGCTGATGACGAATTGATTCCCAACGCTGAAGAGTGGGACAGAAACGGTATCTTCCCAGAGGCGACAATCAACAAAGCGCGGGAATTGGGTTTGCTGAATTGTACCATCCCACAAGAGTATGGCGGTCTAGGTTTAAGTTTCCTTGATGAAGTAATGATAAACGAGGAATTAGGTCGTGGTGACCCAGGTTTTGCCACTATTACTGGCGTAACCATGTTAGCTTGTCATCCGCTAATTTACGGAGGAACCGAACAACAAAAACAGGAATACTTAGGTCGTGTTTGTAGTGGGAAAATCTCTGCTTATTGTGTCACCGAACCCGGCGCAGGTTCTGATGTTAAAGCAATCACTACAACTGCTGTTCTGGATGGCGATTATTATGTTATCAATGGCTCAAAAATGTGGATTGGAGGAGCCGGTCATGCAGATTGGTTCTATGTTTTAGCAAAAACAAGTGATGAGAATTCATATCAATCATTAAGCGGTTTTATTGTCGAGGCCAACTCGGCAGGTTTAGAGGTTGGGAAAAAGGAAGAAAAGATGGGACAAAGGTCATCGGATACAAGATCAGTTCGATTTGACAATGTTAGAATTCCCAAAGACAACCTGGTCGGTGGTGTTGAGGGTAATGGATGGCTACAAGCGATGGTTGCGTTTGATCGCTCTCGCCCGATGCTGGCATCCCACGCCCTCGGTAACGCTCGAGGAGCAATGGAAGAGGCGTGGCAATATGCGAATGAACGACGTACATTCGGTAAACCAATTATCGAGCATCAAGCCATTTCGTTCATGCTAGCAGACATGAGTACAAAGATTGAGGGCGCTCGCCTATTAGCCTACAAAGCAGCTGATTTACTGGACAAAGGTGAACCAGCAACTCTAGCCTCAGCTCACGCTAAACGCTACGCAGCAGACATTGGAATGGAGGTAACAACAGATTCAGTACAAATCTTTGGCGGCTATGGTTACTCAGAAGAATTTCCTGCTGCAAGACGGATGCGAGGCGCTAAGATTTACCAGATATTTGGCGGTACCAGTCAAATTCAAAAATTAATTATTAGCCGGGAAATTAACAAACGTTATCAGTAATTTTCACTCACTTGGGCGGCGGTTTTAGGTCAGGGAGTACCGGCACGAATTGCTTTGGTTGGTGCTTTTCCATAACTGTCAAGAACTCGTCCAAACTAATTACTCCGTCGCCATTGGCATCAAAGGTTTCGAGCATAGCATCAATATCTGACACTTTAACTGAGTCTTTCAGTAATGTGTTGACCGCAGTTCTAATCTCTCTTCGAGAAACGTATCCATCATCGGTTTGGTCTATCGCAGTAAATAATCTCACTGCGGATAATCCTGAGGATTTCATTGCGCTGGCGATTTTGTCTTTGATATCTATCTCTGTATCATTGTTGGTTGCCTCTGAGGCTGTTGCACTAGCATTGCCTGCGGATTCATTGAGTTCGTCGTCATCCCAAATTTTGTCGATAACAGCATTTTGGGAAGTTAATAATTCATCGCTATCATCAGTACGACTGACCAAATATAGTCCAAATAGCAGGACAATAACAATCAGTCCGAGAATTAATTTTAATTGGTTTTTCGTAGATTCATCTGCTGCTGTCTCATCAATAAATTGGTCATCTGGTAATTCACCGAATACGTCATCATCATCGCTGGTGTCAGTGGTGTCTCCAGGATTAGTGGTGGTGTCGCCGGTGTTTGAATTACCGTTGTTGTTATTGTCATCGTTGTTGCTATTGCCGTTATTGTTATTATTGCCATTGTTGCCACTATTCGTGTTGTCATCGGGAAGTTGAATATTGACGTTGATTCTATCACCATCTAGCATTTCAACAGTGTAGTAATTATTGTACAAATTTGTAAGGTCAA
>TARA_B100001121_G_scaffold50125_1_pt1 | contig 13872 bp, 6 predicted proteins | sample TARA_B100001121 | Tara Oceans TARA_B100001121 (sample SAMEA2622817) | marine metagenome | biome: marine biome (ENVO:00000447); feature: surface water layer (ENVO:00002042); material: "saline water (ENVO:00002010), including plankton (ENVO:xxxxxxxx)" | depth 5 m
CCCCAGTTCAGTTGCTCCAAATACAAACAATACTCAGTGGCAGGCAATCAATATATCTCTCGACCACCACTTCAGTCAATCTTTAACCAGTACTTATGTTGAATTCTGTGTTGAAACCAGCCCGCAACCGATACTTAGAGGAGGCTGGTTTATTGACGAGTTAGAATTGTATAATCAAGGCGATGAGCGAGGTGCTTGGTTCCACGGGAATTTTTCTGGCGATTATCTACCACTTGCGATTTCAGAATTTATAATTCCTGCAAATCTTACGAACTTTCCGTACCTTGATGAATTGGAGATAAACCTTAATTGGGATATTCAAGGTTACTTGTATGACTACTTGACCGTTGATTTTTCTTTTGACAATGGACAATCGTGGAATACCATTTCCGGAACCTATGGCGTACCCGGTTTGGGTATTTGGCATAACGGCAACCTGTATTATGCAGAATCTAGAGGCTGGGTGCCAGTTTATCTGCCAATAGTTCACAATTTCACAAATTTTGGTGGGCTAAATCACACATTGTTTAAATTTACAGTTTATACTAACGCAGGCGTGAATTATGGCGGTTCATCTTCCTCGGATTGGGAGGGAATCGCAATAGATCATTTGGTATTTCATCACAATAGAGGCACCAGTAATAGCCAACGACTGTTATTCAAAGATTTCAACACCGCACCAGTTGTTGGCTTGAACTCGTCTGATGGCTGGTTGCGAAATGGTTCAACAACACCCAATCAATGGCAATGGACACAAAGCATGGGATTGAGTGCAGAACAATACCAGAAATTCTCTTTCGATGAATTTGACACACTGCCACTAGGCTGGGCTGTATCCGCTCAAGACAACAATCAATGGGAGCATGGAGAAATTCCCAGCAGAGCGATATATGGTCCTGATGCCTGGAATTCGGGAGCATATGGCATTGGCATAGCACTTGATGGTAGGTATACCAATGAAATGTACACTCATCTAGTCTCACCAGAATATTCCATACCGTCAAACGCGTCCTCACGACTATCATTCAACAGTTGGGTTTGTACCGAGGCAAATTGGGATGGCGGAGCAATTTCTGTCTCTACGGATGGTGGCATTAACTGGTGGCTTCTTCCTGCCCAAATAGGCGCCTTCCACGACCAGATTTCCACAGCAAATACCAATTCACCATTCTATGGGGAGGGCATCTTCGATGGTTCTGCTGTAGCTGGCGGCTGCCGCAATTCCTCTTTACCATTCCAATTGAAACACTACGACATTTCTAATCTATCAGGTCAAGATGTTCGATTTAGATATAGTTTCTTTTCCGACCAGTTGGTTGAACTTGACGGCTGGTACCTTGATGATGCCGGAATTGAAATCGATTTGTTCAAGGATAGTGGAACTTGGCTGTCACAACCAATATATCCAGATCAGAATTTTGGATGGGCGCAAGTAGACGGTTTGGTTGACGAGCCTCAAGGCACGAATGTTCTATTCGACATTATTGATACAGTATCGGGGTTAGCAATCGATGGTTATTCCAATCGTAGTTTGCCAATTAAACTGGAGTTCAATGAATTTGAGTACCCCAGCATTCAGATAAGGGCGAAATTAACCACTATGGATGCGTATGTCACACCGACAATCAAAAAATTAGAGATGGGGGTCGCCTCATATTTCGATTGGTATCATGCTCAGCATACGCCCTATGGCACAACAAGCACACAAATTCTTACTACCGATATTTCTGGTGCTGTGATAAGTAATTCTCAAATTGATTTAGCATTTAATATCCCGTCGACCTGCCCATCAGTTGATGCCCAAATTGTAACCAAAGGCAGTAACATCTCATATGACTCTCAATATTATCTGTTTGAATATGATTTCATCTCGAATGATTTAGTGACTAGCGAATTTGCTAATACAAATTCACTACCTACTTTGGCGGATAACATTACCATAAGCATGGATAGTAGTTCTGCATTGGATTACTTCCGATATATGCCACATTGCGTATTACCTACCAGTAACATTACCTTAGGATTAATCGATGCAAGTAATCAAATCTATTCAGACCCCCCTACCTCAAATTATGAATCACTTTTTGCCACTCAATCCTTCTCCAGCGTAGAAATTGATGGCATAAATTACCTGCCCGATAATGATGGTAATTATCATGTAAACTTACAAGCTAATCAAACACTAAACCTAAGTTACGCATTGTTAAATCACATCTCACAGACCGCCGATGCTGATAATACTGGATTGAGCATTTCTGCCCAAATTGAATCAAGCGCAGCGGGAGAATTATTGTTTCATGATAGCAATCAACTTGCTGTAGGTTATTTGCCTGGTAAATATGGTTACAGTATTCTCACCGGAAGTGATTGCAACCATCAAAATGGTCCTGTTTTAGCGGTTGGCACCAATGTTGCATTTTCAACCTGCCAATTATCTTTGTATGCAAACTCCGATATTGATTTGGCGATAAGTAAGTTCAGTGCTATTTCTTCAGTCAGCGAATTTAATGTAGAGTTGGATGCACTATATGTTAACGCATTAAAACAACAGATTGAAAACACCACAAACCAATCAGTAATTGATTTACCAGTCGTAGTAAGCACAGATTATGGCTCAATCACTACGGCTTTTAGCTACAGGTCATATCTCCATCAGATAGATCGCATAGAGTATATCGACAAGCAGCAATGGTTGCCAGGTCAAGAGATTACCATCCAAACCTCACACGTAAGATTTAATCCAATAACTATGAGTGAAAATGGTTTCACAATTGATAATGTAGAGTTAGTTGCCGCCACTGATTCTACTCGCACAGGTGCACAATTCATTATTCAAGCGACTGATTTGTATGCTAACGAACCGGAGATTTCTGTGCTGTACGGTACTGAGAAGGTCAGTGTAAATAGTGCAAAGTCGTTAGTATCCTGTAACGAAGGGTACTGCTTAATCAATTGGACTTTGCAAAGCACTTGGCATTTAGATGACGCTGATGACGTTGCATGGATGGTGAAATCAACAGATAATCAAGGATTACAAACCGGCCCGGCAATTGTGGTAAGGGAAACACAATTTAACGAGATTGAAAATGATTTAGAGGTGTTTGAATTAAATGCCTTTGATGAATCAAATAACAGAATTAGTGATTGGACAAATCAGAATTGGCCTTATCGACTATCACAACAACACAACATAATTGTAAGTGGCGCAGTACGATTTGAAGGAATCACTGATGTAGAATTAAGTCAAAATGATGCAGAGATAGAAATTAGATTGACAGCCATTCCACCCCAGAATCTTTCTGGCGGCGATAATGAATGGTCATCACAAGCAATTAATTGGACTGTATCGCATTTCACGGAGCTACAGGACAGCGGGTTATTTTCTGGTCAAATAAGTGCACCAAGTTATGATGAAGTACCAACAAATACCACTATTCAACTATCTGTTCATATTTCTCGCGTAGGCCCCCCATCATCATCAAATGAATATTCAACAGATCGAACCTCCCCTAATATGAAAACCCGCTTTATTTTTGATATTTCACAACCCTCGGTAACTTCGATTAGTATCTATGATCCAGCAGGACTTACCCCCGCCGATGGCCACATATGGACACTTAATCAAGACATACCGATCCAGGTAATTCTTGAGGATATTGAAGGTCTTAGTACAGAACTTGTGGTATATACTTGGGCAGAGTATGCCGATGACAAAAATGGAGATTCTGTAATGGATCAAGCAGAATATCGAACCACGACAGTTTCGGTCAACTATGCCGCTAACATTGCAGTGTTGGATATTCCAGCGATTTCCTGGCAGGAGGTGAAGGGACCATTCGAATCAGGAAAACTGAGTATCGTTCTATCAATTAGAGATTTAGCAGGGAATGAACTACTCAATGGCGGTGACTTTGGGGAGCAAAATGATGCTGCCACAATAATTGTTCAGGACCAACTGCAAACTTTGATGGATTCTTCAGTGCTTGGATTAGATTTGGTTAATGATAATATTCTGCCATCTTATCAGCACACCTTCACTTACTCAATAACAGATTACAATGGCATTAATTCACTGGATAAGCTGAGTTTAGCACTGATTGGTAGAGATTCACCAAATGATTGCTTCATTGACTTTTATCCTAGGTTTACCGCGGTTGAATACGACCAATCCTGTTTCGAGAATCAACCGATAATTGAGGTTGAAAAGTCTCCAGGTGTGCAAAAATGGTCTATCAAAATGAAATTCATCATAAGTTGGTCTGCGGTTCAATCGACCCCAAACCTTTCCGGTATTCCATCCTTGAAAGTGTTCGATGATGGTCAAGATTTACAACTTGGGACCTCTTACATTAGAGGCTTGAGTTGGAGTGTGGACGGTAATATCTCATTGGGTAATATTGACTTTTTAGACATGGTTGAACCAACTGGAGTGAGTTCAGAAACCTCTATTTGGGTCAATCCTATGGATAAAGTGATTATTTCAAGTAATCTAATTCATCACGGAACTAACATAGTTATTGGCTCGCTATCTCCATACGATGATATTGGCTGTTTGGTGAATAATCAAAACCAACCAATTGAAAACGTAAGATTTGACGACGGTCAGTTAGTTTGTGAATTTGAGGTTCCAAGTGATACAGATACTAACAATTATCCTGTTGAACTATGGGTGTTGTCGAACAATTCATCCAGTTATTTCACTCAAACCGGAACGATTTACATTGACGATGCAAATCCACTGCTAAATCTTGAAATTAAGGATTTACTACGTCTTAATTCGAATAAGTTGAGTCAAGTATTATTTGCGGGCAGTATCACAGAAAACACCAGTCTTATTTCTAATAACCTGACAGTTAATTGGAACATTATATCCGAGGGGGTTATCGTTAACAACCAAGCGTTTTCTAGCAATATTTCATTGATTAAAGAATCAGGTCAAGAGTATAGATTCACCGGGTTGGTAAATTTGACTAACATTGGTAATCATTCTATTTTAGAAGGGGATGAAATAGAAATATGGTTGTCGCTGCAAGACAATTCTGGGCAAAATTTGATTGGTTTTGCGACCGAAAACGAGCGACTACTGCCTCGAATCACGTGGTATGATTTTGATCCAAAAATTAGTTTGGTAGAGTTGAGAACAACTGACCCAACCGACGGTGAGTCATTGATGATTGCCACGCGCATCGTCAATGCTGGACTGGAATCTGGTAATGCAACCATTACGATTTCTGACGCATCGGGTAAGGTTCTTGATAGCAAAACAACCGAACTTGATGGCGGCAAATGGCAATTAATTGAATGGGAAATCGAGGCTTGGACCACCGGAAATATCGAGATTATAGTCGCTATCGAGAATTATTCGCAAACTGAATCGCTAATTATTCAGGATGTCAAAGAATTCGAGTCTAAACAACAAGACCTGATGGGTACGATTGGCCTCGTGGTGATATTTTTGATAATTGTCGTTGGGGGATTTTCTTATGCCTACCTCCAAAGGGCGAAGGAATTGGAGCAGTACACCAAACACCACCGTAATCAAATCGCCATTCGTAAACTCCAAATTCAGGAAAGCGAGAATGAAATTAACCAAGCCTCACAAGAGGAATAGTCAAGAATGAAACCTACCACCGGTGACATATTGGCGAGGTTCCCGAGCGGTCAAAGGGGGTGGACTCAAGATCCTCTGCGTAAAGCTTCGCAGGTTCGAATCCTGCCCTCGCCACCACACTGTCAAAGCCGGTAAACGAAAAGATTCATGATTAGGATGATGATCAATCCAACGGCAAATATGATGCTCAAAATAAGAGAAACCAAGGTCCAACTGTTTGATATGCCTAGTGATGTTTCCCAATCAGACTTTCCTTTGAGATAGACTGCGTCAATCAATAGTGCAATGATGAATGATGAACAGCAAATGAAACTTGAGATCTCGAATAAGATATAAATGTCTGAGCCTAAACCTGTGAAGGGTAGTCCAATAGATACTAGTACCCCCAATACGAGTATTGCTGTAGAAATTATTCTCAGATTTGTTTCCGGCTTGTATTTTGGATTTAACACGATTATCTGTTGTTGACCTGATTGAACTTGATGTACGCCTGACGGTACTTCTCCGCCACCCCAGAACTGGTTTTGCGGTTGATTCGGGTCAATCCCTGCTTGCATAATGTATTGTCAACAATCTGCTATTCAAAGATTTTCAATTATCAGTGATGTCTGGCTTAAACTGAACGATTAATGACAGCCATACAATGATAACTAGCCATGATAGCCAAGAATTGTATTGGTTTAACAGAGTAATTGACCATAATCCAAGGTAAAATAAGGCAATTATGCTGGCAATTCCGATGACAAATGCTGGGGCAGTCTTCGGCTTAGGGTGCAAGAATGAGTAAACAAAATAACCACCGCTATAGTATGCTAACCAGTAGGCGAATATCAGATAAACAATACCAATTAGTAGGCCGAAGATGGCTAATTGTGGATGAAGTTCTGGCTCAATCATAAGTAGTTCAAATGCGAGGAATATCGCGGCAAAATTATGCATTATTTGTTCGTGAAATAAGAACATGTGGCCATGGTCACGACCAATTTTGACCTCATCTGGTAGAATGATATATCTTACGATTGTTGCGGTTAGGAATGCCATGGAAATTCCCGTTACAAACATCATGGTTTGTATACCGAGTAATAGGGTATTACTGTAATTATACATTTCAATTATTTGTCCAATACTTGCTGTAAGAAAATATCCAACATACATCAGTAGTGTCCACGAGGAAAAGGTAACGAACTTTTCAACGCCAACCGGGTTCAATACCACTTGTTTATTTTCGGTACGGGTTACTACGCGCATGTTGCCTGGACCACAGGTAAACATGGAAACAATAGCATAGATACCAACACACAAGCAAATTAATCGATATAGCAAAATTAGCGGTGATTCAGTAACGAAACTTTCCGATACCTCGATTACTGTTTGAACAATTTCGGAGAATGAGAGGTATAGAATGATAGCCAATGATAATGAAATGATTGTCGCGATGGTAATATTGGTGTAATCATCACGACTAACATCGCTATTATCCATGTTGTACCGGCGACTGATTTATGGTAAAAAGCATCGTATTCGATAAATTAACTAATATTAATCGCAGGCTAATATTGCCTCGACTAATGGCTGTATAGTTTTGCCATGTGGGAATGGGGAAGAGACATCAGCCGCTTGAGATACATAAGCGAATGCCCCACCGACAGCAACAGACCAGTTCGCTAACTCGAACATTGACAAGTCGTTAGGAGCGTCACCAACACAGAGTAAATCAGATGGTTTCAAACCCATTTTGTTGAGAATGATTTGCAAACCCGAACCTTTCGATAACTGAGGCTCCATTAGATGTATGGCAAACCCAGTACGAACCACGGAAAGGTGTGACCATTGACTGTGCTGGATTAATTCAGTGATTAGTTCAAGATTCTCATTTGGTGAAAGACACCACTCGCTTTCCCGCCACTGGTTGGTTTCGATACCCTCCCAATTTAGGCCACTAATTTTTGTTGCCAGCCATTGGGCAGCAGCCTTTGCCTCACTACCATCGGCACGATACTGCGTCTCTCCCCAGTCTGGATGCCACAACACGCCACCATTTTCGCAGCAAATAGGTCCACTTAGATTCAAAAACCGCCACAATCCGTAGGTAATAGCTCTAACATTTCCAGTAGCTAAGATGACGGGAATTCCGGCCTCCTCAAGTTTTTGTAAAGCATCGATGACTGAGGGCTCAATTAATTTATTTTCATTGGTGAGTGTGCCGTCAATGTCCACTGCCACAACCTTTGGCTTCCAGTTGTCGGGAAGCCACTTCATAGTCATGCCTGCGAGATATATTTCATCAATTTTGGCATCTAAACAGTTTAGCAATACAGGATATAATTCATGAATATTGACCATCACGATAAGTCATGGCGGGTAAGGATGAAGAAGAGTCCTTTATGTCATTGGAAGATGATGTTGTAAAACCCTCGAGTAAGAAAGCCTCAAAAAAATCGAAAAAGGCAGCAAAAACCACTGTAGTGGAAAATCCTCAAATTCTAGATGCCGAAATCTTGGATACCACAGTTATCGAACAAGCAGGCGGCAAGTTTGAGGTCGAGTGGCCGTTAATCGGTATGGATTGTCCCGATTGTGCATCCAAAGCAATGCGAGGTCTGTCACATCTCAATCAAGTGGTTGATCCCGAAATTTCTGCAACTGCTGGAGAAATAAAATTGACCGTAGATTTAGATCAGGGGTTACTATCACAGGTTTCTACGGTGATGAAATCTCTAGGCCATCCACCAAATGTACCGCTCAACTTACTAAAATCAGTTAATGCAGAGACAGTCGCAAAACGCAATAATGTCCAGAAAAAAGCTGTTAAACGATTGATGATGCGACAGCCTGGTGTACTTGACGTAGAGATAAGTAAGGATGACGAGATACTTCTTCAGCTAGTCCCTGCACCTCGTAATGATTTGCGGATACTACGTGATAAATCATTGAAGCAGGTAATAGGCATGGAGCCAAGATTTACCGAGGCCTCAACAACTAGACTTAGACCGGATCAATGGCGCCTGTTCGGTGGCGCCGTCGCTATACCGATATTGATGATTATATTCTTGGGAGAATTGCTTGAATGGTCACCAATCATCATCGGATTAATCGGTGCTTATGGCGTAATGATTGGTGGATTGCAAATGTTTCACGAAGCAGTGGCTAGTCTAATATCTAAACAAATGGGCTTTCAAGTACTTACCAGCATTGCCGTAATCGGTGCATCGATACTTGGAATGTGGGAAGAGGCCTTGATGGTCGTTATCTTAGTTGCCATTGCCGGGCATCTCGAAACCAGCGCGCTAGAAAACGCTCGGGAATTGATGCAGGGCGGTTTGGATAGAATACCTAAGACCGCCCGTAAAATCTCTAATCCAGCGATAAAACTGGCCAAGCCCGAACAGTTCAGTGCCTTTTCAATCCAATCTAATACTCCGGCGATTCAACCAGTTGACACTAACCATCACAACCACTCAACTGAAGCGAGCGAAATCATCTCAATAGATGTGGTAAATGTTGGTGATATTCTAGAAGTTAGAAGTGGTGAACTTATTCCTGCAGACGGAATCATTGTCGACGGATTTGGAGCCTTAGACAAGGCACCACTAACTGGCGAATCAGCACCAGTCGAGGTCCGTAAGGGTGACGAATTAAATGCCGGTCTCGTTCTATCTCGAGGGCCGGTTCTTCTCGAAGTCACCGCTGTAGGTGATGATTCTCGCCTTTCGGGATTGATCGATACAATTCATAGTTTCAAAGAACAAAAAGCCCCAATCCAAAATCAGATTGAACAATTTACGGCAATTTGGGTCCCTATTGTGTTATTTGGGGCGTTAGTCGTGTGGTACTTCATGTTCCCTACAAGTAACTGGAAAATTATTCTATTACTCTGGGTCGTTGCTTGTCCATGTGCTTTACTGCTCGCCGCTGCAATGCCACATGCGGCTGCATTGAGCCGAGCCTCTCGAATGGGTGCCGTTGTTAGAGGAGGTAATACCCTCGAACGATTGGCTAAGGTGAACCATGTTTTGCTAGATAAAACCGGAACTTTGACCTCCGGAAAACCGACAATTGGTTCTATTACAATTGCTAAAGGACGTCAACGAAAACCGGCTTTAGCATTGGCTGGAGGTTTGGAAAAGCGTTCATCCCATCCATACGCTGTTGCAGTGTTGGATTTCCTCGAAACCGAATCAATAACTCCGTCTTCAGTGGCTGGTATAACCGATATAGAGGCCGGAGTCAAAGGATTTGCCAGTGGTAAAGAAGTGTCATTCATTAGAGCAGACATGGTTAAACAACACAAGATTACAGTTCCAGACGATCTTAAAGTTGCGATTACTCAAGCCAAAAAAGATGGCTTCGGCGCAAGTTTGCTGACTAAAGAATCTGTCGCTATAGCCTTGTTCACTTTCGTTCATGATGATACGAGGGACGGTAGTAAAGAGTTGATTCATAGCCTACTTGCTCGAGGTGTCAGCGTTGAGATTATCTCTGGTGACCAACAATCCTCAGTCACCGCTTTTGCCAATAGTGTCGGGTTGCCAGAAGCATCTGCATTAGGTGAATTGTCCCCCGAAGATAAAGTCAAATGGGTAGAAGACCGTTCTAAGAGTCATGTCACGATGATGGTAGGTGATGGGTTTAACGATTCAGCAGCATTGGCGGTGGCCGACATTGGTGTCGCAGTTGGGACTGGTGAATCAGTAAATCTTGAAGCGGCAGACATAATGTTCCCTGGTGATGAGCCTAAGATGTTAGTTGATTTATACGATTTATCAGTAAAAATGAACAGAGCCTTGATTGGTAATATTATCATGTCGGTTTCGATAACATTCATCCTAGTGTTTTCCGTAATCAATCAATTCTATGATCAATTATGGGTCGGAGTCCTAATTCACGAGGGCTCGGTTCTGTTGGTAATTTTCAACGGTGCGAGATTGTCTGGAAAGGGCAATATGCTTTCAATGCTGTCGCTTACAATGAAGAATTTGTATTTAGACATAGTTCAATTGTTCAAGCAATTAAGAGAGCATTACTTCGGTGCGGATTCCCCAAATGTTATTTTGCCAAACCAAAATCACGCGACATCTTAAACCTTAGAAGCATCTCTTCCATTTAGGTGCGGAGATGAGTCGAGTAAGAGCAGACCCGATTACCGCCGCCCTCGCTCATCCAACTCGCCGAAGTCTGTACATCTCTCTTGGCAATGCGGCGGAGATGAGTACCGTTCAATTACAGAATTTAGTTGATGTAGACAGGTACAATCTTTACCACCACTTGAAAAAACTAGCCTCACTTGGTTTGATAGAAAACCATCGGGACGAGGGTCGCGCACGCTGGTGGAAAATAGCCCAGGCAGTGGACATGCCTGAGATTCTAACAGTAACTAATCCAAATCCTTCCACAACTTCTACACAGCCTTCGGGATTAGACTTGTCGGGCGAAAATACCCATGTTGTATCACTCAAAGGATCAAGGGATTCAGTCGGTGCAAAATTGATGTTGGAGAAAGTTGCCAAGGAACTTGGTATTGAGCTAAACCTACCTTGGAATTTCGTTCCGGAGAAAATCGCTTTAATCGGCAAGGAATAGGGTAGATTATGACCGAGGAGTTGTATGTCGAGTCTAGGATTTCGCCCCCTGGATTATCATGTCCTAAGTGTGACGAAATGCTGCCACAAAAACTTGGTGAAGTTCAATGTGAAATGTGCTCCGCCAAGGTAAAAATCGAACATGAGGGCACCAGGAAAAAATGGCGAGATGAAAAAGTAAGTTGTCCGGGTTGTGACAAGGTTCTCATTGTTGGTGTTGATTCGCGTCCGGCCAACCTTCAGTGTGTCTCATGTGATTGTCAATTCATTGTCAAACCAAATGTACCAAAAGTCGAGATAGAGTGTCCAGCATGTGATCGCCGATTGCGTATGAGGAAGAAACCTGGTCGTCGAGAAATTGATTGCCCTGCCTGTGACAAGAAATTCTTTGTAAAATTTTGAACAATTTGAGGGTTTTTGGTTTCTCAAAATTACCTTCAAAAACGCTGCCTTAAGCGCCAAAACCATCGCGCTCCTTATGTATGATTAGAGAAGGATAACAATCCGGATGGGTACTATGAGTGTGAGCGATAGCAAGAAGGGAGAATCTCTTGATTCAACTCGCGGCAATAGAGAAAACGGTGACAGACTGTCATTATCGGCTTTACGTTCCCAGTTTACCAGAAGTGCAACTCAATCGGTAAGTCAAAGTGAAATGACCAGCGCAAGATTCCGTAGTGAAGAACGTCTACGTTCTGATATTCGTCGAGAACGTCGTCTGCGACAACAAGCCATTAATGAAAGAGTAATCGCCATGCAAGAAAACCTTGCTAAAGATTTGGCAGTGCAACACGAATTGACAATCGATGCCTTGGAAAGAGAACTTCGTGAACAGATGGAATTAGAATTAACAGAGATGGAAAAAGATGCCTTGGTCCAAGAAGAATCTAAATTACGTTCGGAATACGAGGTAAGATTGAACAGAAAGGTCGCAACGCTACAGGAACAGTTTGAAATCGAACAGGATGTGAGAATTCAGGAACACAAAGAACAACTCAAGCAACAACTTGAGTCAGAACTGCAAAAAGAGCACAAGCAACGCTTAGAAATCCAAAAAGAACGAATTGCGCTTGAATTCAATCAACACCTACAGCAGAGAATAAGAGATATGGAAGCATCTCTATCCGATGAAATGGAGTCACGATTCAAGGAGATGGAGTCTCATGAACTCAATCGATTGGAAGAGACTCATGCAGCGAAACTATCGGAGCGAGAAGAACAACTGCGCCGTGGAATTAGAACACGATTGGAACAACAACTCAGGGCAAGATTGAAACAAAGAGAGGCTCGACTAAAATCTGAGTATGATCGCAGAAGCCTCAGGTTAGAAGAGGATATTGCTCAACAGATTCAAGTTGAACTTGAGACTCGTCTTCGTCAAGAAACTGATGACCTCGAAGAACAGATGCGTGAAGATGTAGAACTTGCCATCGCAAGAAGAAAAGATGAATTACGTGTTGAGATCGAAAACCAACTTGAATCAAAGCACACTGAGCGACTCTCTGATCGCAAATCCCGACTTCGAGAAAAGTATGATATTACGTTCTCTAAAGCTGTTGACGATATTTCAAAGACTCTAAAACAAGAAATTGAAACTGAGCTCGACAGACGAATGGATTCCGAGTACACCAGTTATCGTTCCGCGAGAGAAGCAGAGATACAAAACCGACTTGCTCGATTCAGATATGAACGAGAAAATGAACTCCGAGAACAACTCGAACAGCAGTATGAGTCGAAAAAGACCGAGTGGGCCGAGCGTTTAGAATTGGAATTCCAATCAAGAGAAGCCGCAGCGAGAAAGGCAATTATGTCGGAAATTGATGCAGGACTACGTAATGAAAGATTAACCTTTGAGACTCATTTAGAACTACTAAAGGAAGAAACGGCACTAGAACTCGAGGTAAATATGGAAGATCGCCTGGAGGAATTCAAGCAGCGCAAAGAAGAGGAAGTTGCATCACAATTGGAGCGACAATTGGACAAACGTGAGGAAATCATGCGCAATAAGGCCCTGATTGAGATTAGAAAGCGTGAGGCATTAATCCGTGCCGAGATTGAAGCACAACTGGGCTTAAAGCGAGCAGAAATAAGAGACAGACTACAAAATCTGACAACCAAGATGGATAATTTCAAGGAAACTGCAGAAATCAAGATGCGTGAAGCAGTTGAGAAGCAGGTACAAGGTGAAATCGATAATGATGAGGCCGAATACCGAACTCGTCAGGAGGAGTTCAGAGAATTACAGAACCTCGATACTAAGGCAGAAAAACGCCAAATGTGGATGCAGTCAATCTCCGGTCAAGACCGAAAACAGCCGATGACTTTGCCAGATCCAACTACCTTGGGTGCTAAAGCAACCTCCCTTGGCGCTACCGGCGGCAGGCCGATGCGTGGTATATTAGGCGGTGGAGCAAATCAAGAAGCCCCAACAGCGAATATTGGCTTGGCAGGGATGAGGGCACCAACTTCGAGCGCTAAGCCGTTGATTCCAACCTCGCCATTAATCAGACCAGTCAAGTCGCCAATAGGTGAAGTAAAACCAGCTACAGCAGCAATTCTGCCAAGGCCAATCATGAAACTGGGTAAACCGGAAGTAGTTCCATCAACCGAGGAGTTAGTTCCTGAGCCAATTGCTGAAGAGAGTATTGAGCCAGCCGTAGAGGAAGTAATGACTGAAACTGA
>TARA_B100001121_G_scaffold257246_1_pt1 | contig 13828 bp, 11 predicted proteins | sample TARA_B100001121 | Tara Oceans TARA_B100001121 (sample SAMEA2622817) | marine metagenome | biome: marine biome (ENVO:00000447); feature: surface water layer (ENVO:00002042); material: "saline water (ENVO:00002010), including plankton (ENVO:xxxxxxxx)" | depth 5 m
GTAAAAACAGGCGAGATAATAGAATTTGTAGATGAAGAAATTGAAAAACTCCAAAAAAAAGTTGCAGAAAAATATGGATACGAGTTAGTCGACCATAAACTAGAATTGTATGGTGTTAAAAAAAAATAAGTGAATAAAAAAATTTTTATCAAAACTTTTGGCTGTCAAATGAATGAATATGACAGCAACAGAATTTTTGATATAACAAAAAATATTGGGTATGAAAAATCTGAAGATCAGAATAAGGCAGACTGCTATGTAATAAATACATGTCATATAAGAGACAAGGCTAAAGAAAAAGTATTTCACGAGATTGGAAGAATAAAACAAATCTATTCAAATAAGAAAAAACCAATCATGGTAATAGCTGGGTGTGTTGCTCAGGCAGAAAATCATGAGATGATCAAAAGAGAGCCATTTATTGATGTCGTTATAGGACCACAGTCATATCATAAATTAAATAATATCTTAAAAAATTTTCAAATTAATAGAAAGGAATATGAAACAGAATTTGATACTATCGCAAAATTTGATTTATTAGAGAAAACAAAAAATTCTGAAAGTAAAGTCTCATCATTTTTAACTATACAAGAAGGTTGTGATAAATTCTGTCATTTTTGTGTTGTTCCATATACAAGAGGACCAGAATGTTCGCGACCTTTTAAAACTATTATAAATGAAGCTGAGGAACTTATTAAAAATGGTTCTAAGGAAATTACTTTACTAGGACAGAATGTAAACGCTTACTCTTACAGAGAAAACGGAGTTGAATATAGGATTTCACATCTGATAACTGAGTTAAACAAATATTCTGAATTAAAAAGGATTAGATATACAACATCACATCCACTTGATATGACAGAGGACCTAATTCATTGCTATTCCTCAAATAAGAAACTAATGCCATTTATTCATCTGCCAATTCAATCAGGATCAAATAGGATTTTAAAATTAATGAATAGAAAACATAAAGTAGAGGATTATTTGGATATTTATAATAAATTAATTAAAATTAACTCTTCAATTAAATTATCGAGCGATTTTATCGTAGGTTTTCCAGGAGAGGAAAATAAAGATTTTCAAGAAACAATTGAACTTATTAAAAAAATAAAATTTATAAATTCGTTTTCATTTATATTTAGTCCTCGTCCTGGAACAAAAGCATCAAAACTTGAGGAAATAGATAGCAATGTTGCTAAACAAAGATTAATTGAACTTCAATCCCGTTTATTCCAAAATCAGATTGATCATAATAAGTCATTTGAAAATAAAGAAATAAATGTGCTTGTAGAAAATAAGAACAGAAATCAGAGTATGTTTTTTGGTAGAAACGAATACTTTAATTCAGTAATTTTTGATGGAGATAAAAATGATGTGGGTAATATTGTTAAAGTAAAAGTAGAACGAAGTAATCAAAATACACTTTTTGGAAAAATTATAAATAAAATGAAGGCTGCATAATTTGACTAACACAGTTCACAAAAGATTAAAAACAAATTTAAAATTTGTATATTCAGAGAATAACACAGTAAGTATTATTTTCTCAAAAAATGAGGATTTACTTGGAGTTGCGGGAGAGTTTAATAACAATATTAAAGAACTAGAAAAAATAACCAATACCTCGATTTACTCTAGAGGTAATTCAATTATCATAAAAAATACTCCAAAAAAAAATGAAATTATAAAAAATGCTATTAGTTTTTTGTATGATCAATACATAATTAATGGATCTATTGAAAAAAAAGATATAATTTCCTCTATAAGTGAGTTTATGATTGATGAAAAAAATAACTCTAATGAAAATATCAACTATATCATAAAAACCCCAAAAAAATCTGTAATACCAAGATCCGAAAAACAAAAAAATTACGTTAAAGCTCTGAGAGAAAGTGATGTAGTTATTTCCTCTGGTCCAGCAGGCACGGGAAAAACTTTTTTGGCTGTAGCAGTCGCCTTAACAATGTTGCTAGACAAAAAAATTGAGAGAATTATATTGTCAAGACCCGCAGTAGAGGCTGGCGAAAGATTAGGATTTTTACCAGGTGATATGAGAGAAAAAGTAGATCCTTATTTACGGCCTTTATATGATTCATTATACGATTTGTTAGATTTTGAAAAAATTCAAAAAAAGATTGAAGTTGGAGATATTGAAATTGCACCCTTAGCATTTATGAGGGGAAGAACACTAAAAAATTCCTTTGCAATTTTAGACGAAGCTCAAAATGCAACAGATACGCAAATAAAAATGTTCTTAACAAGAATTGGAGAAAACTCTAAAATAGTTATTAATGGAGATCCTACCCAAATTGACTTACCTAACAAAAATAGTTCAGGTCTAAATAGATCTAAAACAATACTTTGTCACCTTAATGAAATATCTATTGTAGATTTTGATCATAAAGATGTAGTTAGACACCCACTTGTATCGAAAATAGTTAAAGCTTATTCTGAAAAAAAGAATAATGATTAATGCAGAGGTTCTAGTTGACACACAAAACTGGAAAAAAATTATTAAAAATCCTGAGGTATTAATATCAAATACATTAAAAAAGTTTCCAAAAACCTTCAGATTTGATAACCAAAAAGTTTATATTTCAATATTATTAACAACAAATAAAAAAATTAAATTATTAAATAAAAAATTTAGAAAGAAAAACAAAGCTACTGATATTCTTTCTTTTCCTTTCTTCGATAAAAAAAACATGAAAAAGAGTTTGAGAAAAAAAGAGTTTTATCTTGGTGATATAGTAATTAGTTATGAAGAATTTTTAAGAAAAAATAAAAAAAATTATAAAGATGAATTTATAAAAATATTTATACACGGATTTTTGCATTTGCTAAATTTTGACCATAAATCTAATAAAGACCACTCAATAATGAGTTCTAAAGAAAATAAAATTTTTAAAAAGGTCAAGGGTTAAGTTGTCTAAAACAAAAAGTTTTTATCTTGGAAATTTACTAATTTTTTTTCTTGGTTTAATATCGTCCTTCAGCTTACCACCATATAATTATTGGATATTAAATTTTCTTACCTTTAGTTTACTAATTGTATTTTTATTTAAAAATAAACATAAAAGTCCAAAAATATTTGCAATTTATGGTTTCTTATTTGGCTTTGGTTATTTATCATCAAGTCTCTACTGGATACCTCTTTCACTCTTACATGACGAAAATTTTAAGTTTTTAATTCCATTTGCAATAATAGTTATTCCAACATTTTTAAGCTTATTTTTTGCTCTGGCATTTTTTACATTTAGATTTTTTTTACGCTCTAAAAGTGTTTTTATAAGTATTCTAATTTTCTCGGTAATTTTAGGATTTTTTGAATATTTGAGAGGAGTAGTTTTTTCAGGCTTTCCCTGGAATCTATTTGCATTTTCATTATCAGAAAATCTAAAATTTTTACAAATAAATTCGTTAATTGGTATTTATGCTTTTAATACTTTTTTAATCACAATGTTTTCTACTCCAGCAATATTAATATTAAATAATAAAAAAAAGGATTTATATGGGTTATTTATGGTTATATCTCTTGCTCTATTAAATTATTATTTTGGATATATAAAGGTGGAAAATTTCAAAAATTTAAAAAAAAATGATTTACCTATTGAAATTAAAATTTTGTCTACCAATGTACCCATTGAGAGATTCTACTCAAACGTAGATGAAGAAAAAATTTTGGAGTATTTAATTAATTTAAGTAATCCAAGCTTTAATAAAAAAACAATTTTTATTTGGCCCGAAGGAATAATCCCAAATTTTAATTTGCCCTTACTTAAAAATGAATATGATTTTTTATTCAAGAAATCATTTTCAGAAAACCATAGAATCATATTAGGATTAAATGATTATCAAATAGAAAATAATAAAGAATATATTTATAATTCTTTTGTAGTTATAGATAATGAATTAGATGTTATTTACAAATATTATAAAAATAAGTTGGTTCCTTTTGGTGAGTATCTGCCACTAGAGAGCTTGTTTTCAAAAATTGGTTTAAGAAGTTTGACCAATAATTATCAATCCTACTCCTCTAGTAAAATAAGAGATCTATTTAATTTAGATTTACACTCGACAATTAAAATTCTCCCACTGATTTGTTATGAAATTATATATTCAGGGCAATTATCTTTAGATGACGATTATAACTTTATTGTAAATTTATCAGAAGACGGTTGGTTTGGAGATTCAATCGGGCCATATCAGCACTTTGCTCACAGTATTTTTAGATCTATTGAATATGGTAGGTATACTTTAAGATCAGCAAATAACGGAATTTCAGCAATAGTGGATCCTTCAGGTGCAGTAATAGACAAAATAAATATAAAAAATGATGGGGTTATTTCATTAAAAAAAATGACAAATGTTGATAAGACGCTGATTTCTACACATGGTAACAAAATATATTATTTTTTTATTTTATTATATATTTTTTTAATTTTTTCATTTAAAAAACTGGAAAATGAATAACTTAAAAAATTATCTATTTACGAGTGAGTCTGTTTCTGAAGGCCATCCAGACAAAGTCTGCGATAGGATTTCCGATATGGTCGTAGACTCGTATTTAGCTGCAGATCCACATTCTAGAGTTGCTTGCGAAACATTAACAACTACTAATAAAGTTGTTTTAGCTGGTGAGGTTAGAGGTCCAGAAATAAAAAAAAACGATCTAATAGAAAAAGTGAGAGGCTGTATTAAAGATATTGGGTACGATCAAAATGGATTTACATGGAGAGAAGCCACTAAGATAGAAAGCCATCTTCATTCACAATCTGCAGATATAGCAATGGGTGTAGATGCATCGAGCAATAAAGACGAAGGAGCTGGGGATCAGGGCATAATGTTTGGTTATGCATGTAGAGAAACAGACGTATTGATGCCAGCACCAATTCATTTTTCTCACAAAATTTTAAGATTGATGGCAGAAGATAGAAAAAGTGGGAAATTAAAAAATATTGAGCCTGACTCAAAAAGTCAAATAACAATTGAATATAAAGATGGAATTCCGGCAAATGTAAAATCTGTTGTTATATCAACTCAACATTCAGCTGACGTTAATCAATCACAAGTAAGAGATTTGATAACCCCATATATTGAAAAGGCAATTCCCAAGGAACTTTTAAATGGTTTAGAAGAAAAAGAAATTTATATTAACCCAACAGGAAATTTTGTTATTGGTGGTCCAGATGGCGACAGTGGTTTAACAGGTAGAAAAATAATTGTAGACACGTATGGAGGTGCCGCTCCCCACGGAGGTGGAGCATTTTCGGGTAAAGATCCTACAAAAGTTGATAGATCAGCTGCATACGCATCAAGATATTTAGCAAAAAACATAGTAGCTTCAAAAATTTCAGATAAATGTTTGATACAATTGGCCTATGCAATTGGAGTTTCAAAACCATTATCAATTTATGTCGATTTGTTTGAAAAAGATGAAGAAAAAAATCGTTATGTAGAAAATTTAATAAACGAAAATTTTGACTTGAGCCCAAGAGGCATTAGAGAAATGCTCGGATTAAATAAGGCAATCTATGAAAAAACGGCTGCCTATGGTCATTTTGGGAGAGAACCGCATGAAAGTGGAGCATTTTCGTGGGAAAAAACTGATAAAGCTGATATTTTCAGCAAGTAATATAAGTTGAAAATATAAAAAAAATATCTATATTCACCTAACATTGTTGAAATTTCAAAATGGGCCTCGGCCCATTTTTTTTTGGAGAAAACAAAAATGTTAAATAGAAGAGCAGATAAATTAGAATTACTTAGAATAGCTGAAGCTGTGGCTTTGGAAAAATCAATTGATAAAGAATTGATAATTAATTCTATGGAAACCGGAATTGCAAAAGCGGCACGTTCAAAATTTGGTACAGAAAACGATATAATTGTTAATATAAATAGAGATAATGGGGATATAGAAATATATAGAAAACTTATAATATCAGAAAATCCAGAAAACCAAAATACCGAAATAAGCTTAATTGATGCTGTAAATTTAGATAACAAAAATAAAGAGAAGAAAGTTGGAGATGAAGTCTTACAGACATTACCATCATTTGATTTTGGAAGAATAGCTGCACAAACAGCTAAGCAAGTAATTAGTTTCAATGTTCGAGAGGCTGAGAGAGAAAGACAATATAATGATTTTATAGATAAAAAGGACACCATTTTGAGTGGAATCGTGAAAAGATTAGAGTTTGGAAATGTGATTGTCGATTTAGGTAAAGCAGAGGGAATAATCCAAAAAAATGAAATGATACCTAGAGAAAATGTAAAAGCTGGTGATAGAGTTAAGGCTTACTGCTTAGACGTAAGAAGAGAACAGAGGGGACAACAAATATTTTTATCAAGAGCACATCCAAAGTTTATGGAAAAACTTTTTACTTTAGAGGTACCCGAAATCTATGACGGGTTAATTGAAATTATATCTTCTTCTCGTGACCCAGGAAGTAGAGCAAAAATCTGTGTCAAAGCAAAAGATAATTCTTTAGATCCTGTAGGTGCATGTGTTGGTATGAGAGGAAGCAGAGTTCAAGCTGTAGTAAATGAACTACAAGGTGAAAAAATAGATATTGTTAATTGGTCAGAGGACCTAGCTATTGTTGCAGCTAGTGCTTTGTCACCTGCTGAAATCCTTAGAGTTAATGTAGACAGTAATCAAAAAAAAATAGATGTAATTTTAACAGACGAGAATCTAAGTAAGGCAATTGGAAGAAGAGGACAGAATGTAAGACTTGCTACTAAATTGTTAAATCACGAAATCAATATTTTAACTGATCAAGAGGACTCAGAAAGAAGACAAATTGAGTTTAAAGAAAAAACTGATAATTTTGTAAAAAACTTAGAATTAGATGAAACATTAGGACAATTACTAGTTGCCGAGGGGTTTTCAACCATTGAAGATATAAAAGATAGCGATAATGAAAAATTGACTAAAATAGAAGGTATAGAAGAAGATACAGCTAAGGAATTAATTGAAAGAGCAAAAGAATTTTATAAAAAAGATCAAGAGGAGATTTCTAATAGAGTTAAAAACTTAGGGCTTGATAACGGATTAATTGAGTTGCCAGGATTAACCCCAGGCATGCTAGTGACTCTTGGTGAACAAAAGATACTTACTTTAAATGACTTTGCAGATTTAGCTTCAGATGAACTTACCGGAACTTATGATGTAGTCAAAGGAGAGAAAGTCAAAATTAAAGGGTATTTAGAGGATTTTGCTTTAACTAAGCAGGAAGCAGATAACCTTATTATGAGTGCAAGAGATATAATTTATAAAAATTAAGAGATGATTAATGGACAAAAAGAAATTAAAGCTTTCAATATCTGGAAACACTAAAAAAACTATAACTAATATAGAACAAGCGAAATCTAACCCAAGAAATTCTGTAATTATTAATAATAATAAAAACTTTCAAAAAAAAAAGTTTTATAAATCTTCAGGACCATCAGACAAATATAATAAAAGTGGCCCAAGTTTTGGAGCAAAAAGAACATCTCCAAATTTTTTTCCTAAGAAAGATTTATCAGATTTTGAAAAAAGAAAACTAGCCGAGCAAAGAGCAACAAAAAGATTAAAAGGAGATGTAAATAAAGACAATAATAAAGAAAAGACAAATATTAAGAAAAGGGAACTAAAATTGACAATCTCCAGGGCTTTGAGTGATGAGGACACTGGTGAAATTAGAGGACGAAGTTTAGCATCTATAAGACGTGCGAGACAAAAAGAAAATAGAACACTGTTTAAAGACGATAAACAAGAATTTAAGCCAATTAAAAGAGAAGTTTCTATTCCAGAAATTATTACAATTAGAGAGTTGGCAAATAGGATGAGCGAACAGTCTAGTAGCCTTATAAAACACTTATTAACAATGGGAGTTAAAGCAACCATAAATCATGCTATTGATGGTGATATTGCGGAGTACTTGGTAAAAGAATTTGGACACCATCCAATTAAAGAGGAAAAAGCCGAGGATATAATTAAAAAAATTGGGGAAACGAAAAAAGAAAATTTAAAGTCTCGTCCACCGATAGTCACTGTAATGGGACATGTAGATCATGGAAAAACTTCTTTATTGGATGTTTTAAGAGAGGCTAATGTTGTTGAAGGTGAGTATGGCGGAATTACTCAACACATAGGAGCTTATCAAATTAAAAAAAATTCAAATAAAATTACTTTTATTGATACACCTGGTCATGCTGCATTTACCGAAATGAGATCTAGAGGCTCTAAATTAACTGATATCGTGGTACTTGTGGTGGCTGCAGATGATGGTGTAAAACCACAAACAGTGGAGTCAATCAAACATGCAAAAGCAGCAAACGTGCCAATAGTTGTGGCGATAAACAAATGTGATTTACATGAAGCAGATCCACAAAAGATCAAAAATCAATTACTAGAACATGAATTGATAGCTGAGGATTTATCAGGTGATACTCTCATGATCGAAATTTCCACCAAAACAAAAAACAATCTAGATAAACTTATTGAGTCTGTGATATTACAAGCCGAGCTTTTAGATTTAAAAACTGAATATGATACAAAAGCCAAAGGCGTTGTATTAGAGTCAAAAATCGACATTGGAAGAGGTCCGGTTGTAAATACAATTATAACTTCAGGAAATCTAAAAAAGGGAGATTATTTTGTAAGTGGAAAGAAATGGGGAAAGGTAAGAGCCATCATAAATGATAAAGGACAAAATATTGATATAGCTGAGCCATCAACTCCTGTTGAAATTTTAGGAATTAATGGAGCATCTAATGCAGGTGATGATTTTGTAGTCTTATCAACAGAAAAAGAGGCAAAGAATTTGGCAGAGGCACGAGTGATCGAAGCTAAAGAGGGTATTAAAAACTTAAATTTTGCTACTAAAGATAACGCTTTTTCTAAAACAAATTTAGAGGAACTTAATATTATTGTTAAATCTGATGTTCACGGTTCAGCAGAAGCAATAAAATTTGCTTTATCAAATATTCATCATGAAGAAGTAAAAGCGAAAATATTATTGTCAGATATTGGGATGATTACAGAAACAGATGTAACCTTGGCTAAAGCTTCTGATGCTATATTGGTTGCTTTTAATGTGAAACCAAGCAAAGAAGCAAAAAAATTAGCTGAGAAAGAAAATATTACTATACAAACTTTTAATATTATTTACGAGCTAATAGATTTTATAAAAAATAAGATGTCAGGATTATTAACACCAGAAATAAATGAAGAAATTATAGGGACGGCTGAAGTATTAGATATATTTAAAGTTTCAAAAGTTGGAAAAATCGCTGGATCAAAAGTGCTAAATGGAGAGATAAATCAGGACTCTTTTGCCAGAGTTATAAGAGATGGCGCAATAGTTTTTAATGGTAAGGTTGGATCAATATTTAGAGAAAAAAATCAAGTTAAACAGGTAAATGCAGGCTTGGAATGTGGTATATCAGTTAAAGATTTTCATGACTTTCAAATAAAAGATATTATTGAAGCATATAAATCGAAATCAATAGAGAGACAAATACAATCATGAGTAAATTAGGTAAACCGATATCACAACGCCAGTTAAGAGTAGGGGAAATGATCAAGCAAGCTTTAAGTATGATTTTCTTACGAGAGGAGACAAAAATTTCAGACTTAGATACTAAATCTATAACTGTAACTGAAGTTAGAATGAGCCCAGATTTAAAAACCGCAAAAATTTTTATAATTCCTTTAGGAGGAAAAGATAAAGATAAAATAATAGATAAACTAAAAGAATTTTCATTTGTAATCAGGAAAGTATTATCGAAAAAAATAATGGTTAAATTCATGCCAAAACTATTTTTCGTTAATGATGATTCATTTGACTATGCCGAAAAAATAGAAAGTTTAATTAGGCAAACACAAAAATAAAATAAAATATGGAGAAAAAAATGAAAAATATAGCAAGACATGATAAAGATACAGGTTCATCTGAGGTGCAGATATCTCAGTTGACATCCAAAATTGAAAATTTATCTGAGCATATAAAAATGTTCAAAAAAGATAAACATTCATCTGTTGGTTTGATTAAAGCAGTAAATAAAAGAAAGAAATTACTCGATTATTTGAAAAAAAATAAGATGGAGACGTATAAAGAAGTAATTTCAAAGTTAAATTTAAGGAAGTAAATGTTTAAAGTAGTAAAAAAAGAGATAGAGATAGCTGGAAAAAAAATAAGTTTAGAAACAGGTAAAATAGCAAGACAGGCCGACGGGGCAATTATTGCTCAATGTGGTGAGACAGTTGTTCTAGCAACTGCGGTTGGAGCAAAAAAAGTAAATCCGGACATAGATTATTTTCCTTTGTCAGTAAATTATCAAGAAAAATATTATGCTGCTGGGAAAATTCCTGGTGGGTATTTCAAAAGAGAAGCTCGACCAACAGAAAGTGAAACCTTAATATCAAGATTAATTGATAGACCAATTAGACCATTATTTCCAAATGAATTTAAAAATGAAGTTCAGGTGCTACCAACTGTAATTTCTTATGATAAAGAAAATGAAGCTGATATTTTAGCTATAATTGCTTCTTCTGCAGCTTTATCAATTTCCGGAATGCCTTTTTTAGAACCAATTGGAGCATCAAGAGTTGGATTTATTGATGGTAAATATGTTTTAAATCCATCTAAAACTGATTTAAAAAACTCAAAATTAGATTTAGTTGTTGCGGGGACTAAACATGCAGTTTTAATGGTTGAATCCGAAGCAAGTGGACTTACAGAAGAAGAAATGTTAAATGCCGTTAAGTTTGGTCATGACGGATTTATACCTGTAATTAAAATGATCGATGACTTAGCAAAAGAATGTAAAAAAGCAGATTGGATTGTTGAGAAAAAAGATCTTTCGGATGTAAAGAAAAAGTTAGAAGTCGAATTTACAGAAAATTTAAAAAAAGCCTTTTCAATTCGAGACAAACAGGAGAGGTCAAATACGATTTCTGAAATTACTGATAAAGCTAAAAAACTTTATGAGGAAGACGAAAATATTACAGATTTAGATGTTAATTCTGAGCTAAAAAACTTAGAAAAAAATATTGTTAGAACAGACATATTAAAAAATAAAAAACGTATAGATGGACGAGGTTTATCAGATGTAAGACCAATTATGTGCGAAGTTGGAATACTTCCAAGAGTTCATGGGTCTGCACTATTTACAAGAGGGGAAACACAAGCAATTGTTACAACTACTCTTGGTACTTCAGATGATGAACAAAAAATTGAAAGTCTGGATGGAATGCAAAAAGAGAGATTTATGCTACATTATAACTTTCCACCTTTTTCAGTTGGAGAAACAGGAAGAATTGGAACCGGTAGACGAGAAATTGGACATGGTAAGCTAGCATGGAGAGCAATAAATTCATCTTTACCAAAAAAGGAATCTTTCCCTTACACTTTTAGAATAGTGTCTGAAATAACAGAGTCTAATGGTTCTTCTTCCATGGCAACAGTTTGTGGAACTTCTTTAGCATTAATGGATGCTGGAGTTCCTATAAAGGAGCCAGTTGCAGGTATTGCGATGGGTCTTATAAAAGATGGTGAGGATTTTAGTGTACTATCCGACATTTTAGGTGATGAGGATCACTTAGGAGATATGGACTTTAAAGTTGCAGGTACTAAAGATGGTATTACTTCACTTCAGATGGATATCAAAATTACTGGAATTACTTTTGAAATTATGGAACAAGCTCTAAAACAAGCTAAAGAGGGAAGAATACATATACTGGGTGAAATGAACAAAGCCCTTGCTAAATCAAGAGATGAAGTAGGTAAGCATACTCCTAAAATGGAAAAAATATCAGTTGATAAAAAAGATATTGCAACTGTTATTGGAAAAGGTGGAGCAACGATAAGAGAAATAGTTGAGTTGTCAGGTGCAAAAGTTGACATTAACGATGAAGGAATCGTAACTGTTGCAGCGCCTGATGAGGAAGCCAGAAATAAGGCTATGCAGATGATCAAAGACATAACTGCAAAACCTGAGATGAACAAAATTTATAATGGAAAAGTGATGAAAATTATGGAGTTTGGTGCATTTGTAAATTTCTTAGGAAAACAAGATGGTCTTGTGCACATTTCAGAATTAGCTGAAAAAAGGGTAGCCAAAGTAACCGATGTTGTTAAAGAAGGTGACGCTGTCAAAGTTAAAGTAATAGGTTTTGATAGAGGAAAAGTTAAATTATCGATTAAACAGGCTATAATTTAATTAAATGTCATACCTAATAAAGCTTAAAGAAAACCTGTATAAACATAAATATGGAAAATATTTATTATTTGGTAGTTTAACTTTTTTTTTTATTAAAGGATTAGTATGGCTTGTTATTTTTATTGCAGTTGGTTTGGGTTTCACCAACTACTTTTAAATAAAAAAAATTAGATCTATAAATTTATTTAAAAGTAAATAAATATTATTTTACTAAGTAATATTTTTTGGGTCCGGCATTCCAAGTTTATTGTATCCAGCATCAACATAATGTATTTCTCCTGTTACTCCTCCAGCCATATCACTCAAGAGATACAATGCAGAATTTCCAACATCTATATTATCAACATTTCTTTTTAAAAAGGAATGATCCGCGTTCCATTTATACAAAAATTTAGCATCCCCAATAGCTGATGCAGCTAATGTTTTTATTGGACCTGCACTTATTGCATTAACTCTAATATTTTTTTGCCCAAGATCTCTTGCTAAATATTTTACACTTGATTCAAGAGCTGCCTTACAAACGCCCATAACATTATAATTTGGTATTGCCCTATTAGCTTCATAACTCAGAGTTATCAAACTACCACCCTTTTTCATTATTCTAGAAGCTTCTCTCGCTACTTCTGTGAATGAAAAGCATGATATAAGCATGCTCTTTAAAAAATTTTCTCTTGTCGTTTTCAGATATTCACCTGTTAGCTCTGATTTATCTGAATATGCTATTGCATGAACTACAAAGTCAATCTCACCCATGCTAGATCTAATATTCTCAAATAATTTTATAACATCATCTTTTTTTTCTACATCACAATTGAATATTAATTTTGAGTTCAATTTTTCAGCTAACGGAACCACCCTCTTCTTCAATGCCTCACCCAAATAGGTAAAAGCGAGCTCAGCACCATTTTCTGAAAGTTTTTGAGAAATACCCCAAGCGATAGATCTTTCATTTGCTACGCCCATTATTAAACCTTTTTTTCCACTCATTAATTTCATTATTAGACCTTTTCAAAAATTAAAGTTGCATTTGTTCCACCAAACCCAAAGCTATTTGACATTACTGCATTCAAACTTATATCTTTCAGATTTTGTGTCACTATTGGAAATTTTTTAGCATTTTCATCCATTTCATTTATGTTTGCTGATGCAGTTATAAAATTGTTTTTCATCATAATTAAACTATATATTGCCTCATGCACTGATGCAGCTCCTAAAGGATGGCCAGATAATGATTTAGTTGAGCTTATTTTTGGTATTGTGTCTCCAAATGTATTTCCAACAGCGTTTAATTCTGTAATATCACCAACAGGTGTTGAAGTTCCATGAGTGTTTATATAATCAATTTTATTTCTTGAAGTAGCAAGGGCCATTTTCATACATCTTATCGCTCCTTCACCTGACGGTGCTACCATATCATAACCATCTGAAGTTGCTCCATAACCTGTTAATTCTGCATAAATGTGTGCACCTCTAGCTTTGGCGCGCTCATACTCTTCTAGAACAAGAACTCCTGCACCTCCAGCAATTACAAATCCGTCTCTAGTTTTATCGTAAGCTCTAGATGCTTTTTCTGGTGTATCATTATATTTTGAAGATAAAGCAGTCATTGCATCAAACATTG
>TARA_B100001121_G_scaffold125817_1_pt1 | contig 13823 bp, 11 predicted proteins | sample TARA_B100001121 | Tara Oceans TARA_B100001121 (sample SAMEA2622817) | marine metagenome | biome: marine biome (ENVO:00000447); feature: surface water layer (ENVO:00002042); material: "saline water (ENVO:00002010), including plankton (ENVO:xxxxxxxx)" | depth 5 m
CGAGTGTTAACCACCGCGACCGGTATGTTGAAAGCGTCGAGGTTAGTCGCGATCTCTTCTGCTTCTGTGTTCGCGATCAGTTTCTCGATTTCCTGTTTGAATAGATCGGCATTTTCGACTCGATCTGCGAAGGTCAGAAATCGTGGGTCCTTATGAAGCTCGGAACCCAGCCAAATGCAGAAGACTTCGAGGTCTTCGTCTCGCTGCAGTACCGCTGTCACAAATTTGTCTTTTGCCTTGAAAACTTGAAAGAAATGTTCGATCGGAGGCGTCGGCTCGACATCATCTGCTAGCAGGGTTCTAGACCACATGATGTCTGGCCAAGAGTAATAGAGCGCCGAGTCGAGCATGGAGATAGAAAGATACTTGCCCTTGCCGGTGGAGGCTCTTTCTAGGAGCGCCGCGGTGATCGCCTGGGACGTAGTGAGGGCCGTCACCTTGTCAAATATAATACTGGCCATGTTACGCGGCTCTCCTCTGGCTGCCGTTCCCTGGGTCTCTGAAACCCCTGTGGTCGCTTGGATGAGCGGGTCATAGACCTTGCGGTTTTTATAGGGGCCATCTTGGCCGTAGCCTGATATCGACGTGTAAATTAACGAAGGATTAATCGCCTTGAGCGAGTCATAGTCGATCCCTAACTTTTTCACGATGCCAGGCCGATAGTTTTCGAGGAGAATGTCGGCCTCACCAACCATTGTTTTGAAGATCTCCAGGTCCTTTTCTTCTTTGAGGTCCAAGACGATAGATCGCTTGTTTCGGTTTAATACAGCGAATATTGCACTGAGACCTTCGCGTTTGCTGCCGAGGTATCGCGCCATATCACCGAGGAGCGGCGGTTCGACTTTGATTATCTCGGCGCCCTGGTCAGACAAGATCATTCCTGTCATGGGCCCCGATACCGTTGTGGTAAGTTCGAGGACTTTATAGCCGCTTAGAGGACCTGCCAATTTCTACTCCTATGACCGCTCTTTTAGAGGTTTGAACATACTGTATCGAGTTCTCCATGCAAAGGCTTTGTTCTAAAGCTTTTCATTGGTGGACGATCCTTTGTAATTGTTCGGCCATGTCTGGAGGAAATTGTCGATATTGTTCAGAATTTTCGGGAATCTTAAGCCAGGGCGCCTTGCTCTCTGTGTTTATGTGGATTCCGATGTCGTACTCGAGTTCTTGATCCAGTGTGTTAATTGCTATGTTAAGTAGTTGATCTTGAGATATATGAACGCCGAGCCTGCCGCCACACTCTCCGCAATAGAATCTTTTCACGTTGGGGTTTTGTTGATTCCAGATGTTTTCTTGCGTTTTCACTAAACCCTCACCAGAGGTGATTTCGAAGGAGGAATGAGCAATGAAGCCGGCTGAATAATATGCGGCGCCGGCAACCTTTCTGCAAGGCTTGCAATGGCAGTGAACTACATAATCTATCGGACCGTTAATCCGATATTTCACCTGGCCGCAATAACAGCTTCCCGTGTACATAATTGTTCCTTTTCCCGACTCAGAAGCATTCTTTATCGAGTCTTTGTCGTGCTCTGTCAACGACAATAGCCTGTTCAATGTCTTCTTCTGAGGATCTACCGATGTGGTAGCATGCGCCAGAGAGTGTTCTTGAATTAAGGACATGGAGAAATTTTTGGGGAGTACTATGAGTAGAGTATCGTGTCAGATTTTGTGCGGGTTGGCGGTAATGATGATTTGTTTGTCGCTGGTCGCAAAAGAAATACCGCTGAGCAAGCCAGAACGTCAGGGGTTTTCCTCTGAACGCTTGAACAAAATCACGGAGCATATGAATGCAAAGGTGGAAGACGGGACGATGGCCGGCGGGATGGGGCTTATTGCTCGTAACGGAAAGATTATCTATCAGCAGACCTATGGTTTTGCTGATCGAGAAGCTGGCAGAGTGATGGAGAACGATGCGATTTATCGGATCTACTCAATGACCAAGCCGATTACGGCTGTCGCCTTGATGGTTCTTTATGAAGAGGGTAAATATCGGCTAAACGATCCCATCGCGAGATACATGCCTGAAATGGCCAATCTAGAAGTCGCTCTATCGACGGCGGGCACTAACATGGTTTCTGACGGCACCACCAGCCGAACGATAGGCACCGGAGACGAATCATTGGTCGGACAAACCCGAAAACCGACACGACAGCCGACAGTTAGAGATTTACTCAGACACACCGCCGGTATGACGTATGGAGTTTTTGGTAACACAGAGGTCGACCAGCTTTACCGGAAGGCAGGACTTCTTGGTAATGAGATGACGCTCAGAGAGTTTACGACGGCACTCGGTAAGCTACCGCTGCAATACGATCCCGGAAAGCAGTGGCATTACAGTGTCAGCGTCGACGTCCAAGGACGCTTAGTTGAAGCGCTGTCGGGTATGAGTTTTGGGGAGTTCTTGAAGCAAAGAATATTCGGGCCGCTTGATATGCCGGACACTGACTTTCAGGTGACCCCAGACAACAAAGATCGACTGACTCAAATATATCAGCCTAAAGGAATCAAACCGGGAAGCTTCTTCGCTGCGGCGACGGGCAAGGGAGTCGAAGTAGCCAACCAGGCAGTAAGCGATCGTTTTATCAACGGTGGTAATTTTGAAAGCGGTGGCGGAGGTCTCGTGTCCACTGCTAGGGATTATCTGCGTTTTTCGCAGATGATGCTGAACGGGGGGGAGCTGGACGGCGTGCGCTTGCTATCTCCGAAGACAGTTGAATTGATGACGGCTAACCATCTGGGAGACATCCCGATGGGCTTCGGGCGGCGCGGATCAGGGTTCGGGTTGGGCTTTGGTCTCGTTCTAGACCCTGGAGAGGTCGGCGAGGTCAGCTCTGCAGGAGAATTTAATTGGGGTGGCGCCGCGGGCACTCGCTTTTGGATCGACCCGCAAGAGCAGTTGATCGGTATTTTTATGGTGCAGAGCATACCTCACCGAACGCGGTTGGCGGGAGATTTCAAAGTTCTAGCGTATCAGGCGTTGGTCGAGTAGTTCTTCGGTTACTGCAAAGCGCCGTTTTAGGCTTAAGTTTCTGACGGCGCCTCTTCCTTTTGGCTGAATGCGTAGCCTGGTCTTAGCCGAAGGTTATCCGGAAAGCTCACGCCTGAGACCGTTGCCTCGGCTTCCCAGCCTATTTTTTGAAAGGGCATTTTGGGGAAGCCGTTGCCCGCGTGTTCCTTTGAAGCCTGGCCCGCCGGGGTCTGAAGAAGGCAGGCGTCGTTGATTTCCTGCTGGCTAGGCATTTCTAAAACCTCATCAGAGTGGCCGCTTCCCGTTCGTTTTGGGGCGGGTAGGCCAAGACGCTCATACTGTTCTTCCGGACATTCGTTGCGGGCCATTTCTCGGATCATTAATTCGATCATCGATGACTCAATTTTCGGATCATCGAGCGGCGTCGTTTGTCCTGGGTCTGCCTGAACATCAAAGAGGAGTGTTGCGCGTTTGCCTCTGCCGAATGGGTTGTCATCGCTCAAATTAATTTTTGGAGTCCTGGTTGGTATTTTCATGACATCGCAGCCTTTCAGAAAAGAAAATCCAGAAAATTTGTCCCATTGCTGGAGCTCTCTCGGAGCGAATAGGCTCCGCATGTGCGCGGGCATCAGTGTGTAGTCGTAAAGGGGCGTGTTGTCTTCGGTGACGTGCCCTCTCATGTAGACGTATCGGCCGTCGGTCACGTTAACCTGGCCTCCCATAACGCCGTACAGGACGGCCTTTCGGAAGGGTTTGTCTTCGATCATGCGATCTGAAAGGGTTCCGCCCTGAACGTCGGCCGGGATCTCTATATCGAAATAGTCGAGTATGGTCGGCGCAAGATCTATCGTCTGCGCGAGTGAATCTCTGGATTGATTGACAGACTGGGGTAGCCGTGGGTCGTAGGCCCAAAAAGGGATGTGCGCTATCTCCTGAAAGAAGGGAGTGACTACCTTTGCCCACCAGTCGTGTTCTCCCATTAGGAATCCGTGATCGGTGTTCACCAGAAGCATTGTGTCTTCCCATAGACTATATTCATCGAAAAGGTCGAGCACTCGCCCCAGCTGTTGATCGCAAAAACTGACCAGCGATGCATACATATATCGAATGTGCTCTACGGTTTGCTCGTCCTCTCTTATCTCCCGGTAGGGTGGCCAGTCGAATTCAGGTCCGTCGTATTCATGAGGATAAAGGTCCTGGAATTCTTTGTGAGTGAAAAATGGTTCGTGAGGATCAAAGGTTTCTATTTGGAGGTACCATCGATCAGCGTCTCGGTTTCTTTCGATAAAATCTAAGCCAAGACTAAAGGTTTTATATTGTGGCTGGAGCTCGGTCCGGTCCATGTGCTCGCGATTAATGTTGTCTTGTTTTTGAAAGGGCAGGCGTTGATGTTCGGGCCATCTGTCAGACCCGTACGCGGGGTCTCTGAGCTTTTCAACATCGCCTACCCACTTGTCGCCTTCTTGTCCGCGCACCAAATCAAAGGTTGTATACCGTTGATGATAAGTGGCTCCGCCGTCTTCCCAGTAGTGATGGTGGTCGGTTACCTTGTGAGAGTGCACGCCATTTTTGTCTAAAATTGCGGGCATCGAATCGTCGAAGGGCTCCAACGGACCCCAGGACCGGTGCAAGAAGTTGTATCTTCCTGTGTGCATTTCCCTTCGAGCTGGCATGCAGGGCATCGAGCCCACATAGAAATTCTGAAACTGAGTGGTTTTCTTTGCCAGGCGTTCAAAGTTTGGGGCTTTGATCCACTCGTTGCCGTAGGACGGCATAAAGTGACGGCACAGAGTATCGTACATGATGACAACGCAGCGTTTTTTGCCGTTTTCTTTGTTCGAAGCGTTATCTGACGACATTTGAGACCCCATAAAATTGTATTGCTCGACTTTAACGCGTTGCCTGGCTTTTTTGAATCAGCGTGGTCGAGGTTTTGAGCTGTCATCTCAATTGGTGCTGGGCTATTCTGAAGCCGGCAATTTTGAGTGATCAGCAATATCTAAAATACCCAAAACTGCGGAGGTGGTCGTGATTGGTGGCGGGATCGTCGGTTGTTCCATCGCCTATCATCTGGCCCACATGGGCATCACAGACGTGTTGCTGTTCGAGCAGAATCAGCTGACCTCCGGCACCACCTGGCACGCGGCCGGTCTGGTCGGTCAATTGCGAGCCTCGCAAAACATGACCAGGCTCGCTCAATATACGACAGAGCTTTTCCAGTCCCTGTCTGCTGAGACTGGCCTAGAGACAGGCTATCAAAGGACCGGCTCCTTCACGTTGGCCATGGATGGCGAGCGCCTGGAAGAGCTCAAGCGCCAGGCGACCATGGCGCGGGCTTTTGGGGTTGAGTGCGAGGTGATCGAAGGAGATTTTATTGCTGATTATTGGCCTGAGATTCGTGTCGATGATGTGTTAGGCGGAGTCTTTCTGCCTGGGGATGGCCAAACCAACCCCGTTGATACTACTCAAGCTCTGGCTCGGGGTGCCAGCCGCCTGGGCGTCCGCATTGAAGAGAATTGCCGTGTCACCAAATTACTAGTAGAGAAAGGTAAGGCTGTCGGGGTGGAATTAGCTGAAGGTCAGCGGGTGAACTCGAGCCACGTGGTCTTGGCGGGTGGGATGTGGTCGCGCGACTTTGCATCAAACCATGAAGTCTCGATACCGCTGCACGCGGCCGAACACTTCTACGTTGTGACCGAGCCCATCGAAGGGTTTGATAAAATGCGACCGACCCTGCGCTTACCCAGCGAGCAGGCTTACTATAAATACGATGCCGGCAAGCTGCTTCTTGGGTTTTTTGAGTTAACTGCGAGGCCGTGGGGGTCCGGGGGAATTCCTGATGGTTTCGCCTTTGAGAGTTTGCCAGTAGATTTTCCGCACTTGGAGCCGCTTCTCGAGACGGCGATGGCGAGGTTTCAAGGTCTTGAGTCAGCAGGCATTCAGTTGTTCTTCAACGGACCTGAGAGTTTTACTCCTGATGATCGTTACTTACTCGGAGAGACTCCTGAGGTGGCTGACCTTTTTGTTGCTTGTGGGTTTAATTCAATCGGGATCCAGTCTGCGGGAGGCGCTGGGAAGGTCCTGGCCGAGTGGATTGTCCAAGGTAGACCACCGATGGATCTTTGGGATGTCGATATCAGGAGAACCTTCAGTTACCAATCGAACGAAGAGTTTTTACGGGAAAGGACCACCGAGACCCTGGGCCTTCTATACGACATGCACTGGCCACACAGGCAATACGCGACCGGAAGGAACGTCTTTTTGAGTCCCTTACATCAGAAGCTGCTCGACTCGGGGGCGGTCATGGGTGAGGTCGCTGGCTTTGAGCGTCCTAACTGGTACGCGTTCGCTGGCGAAAGTAAGTACAGGCATACCTACGGGAAGCCCAACTGGTTTGAAGCGTGTCAAAGAGAGTGCGAGCTTGTCCAAAACAGTGTCGCGTTGTTCGATCAGTCGAGCTACCCCATATTTAAAGTGTTTGGGCCCGAGGCGATGGACTTTCTTAACTATCTCTCGGCCAACCAGGTTGATGTCAAACCCGGTGAGATCGTCTACACCCAGTGGTTAAACGAGTCAGGAGGAATCGAATCAGACGTAACGATCACTCGTCTGTCTTCTGAAGAATTTATGGTTGTCGGGGCCTGCGCTTCTTCGAGAAGGGATTACTACTGGATGAGGCAGCACTCACAAACTTTTGATTGTTTAATTAAACCGGACGAGGAACTTTGCATACTCGGCGTGATGGGACCAAAATCAAGAGAGCTCTTAGCGGGCTTAATGAAAAGCCCTGACTCAATACATCGCTTAGATTATTACTCCTCTGCACTGATAGAGCTTTCTGGGATTGGCGTTCGAGCAAATCGATTGAGTTACGTGGGCGAGCTTGGCTACGAACTCTATGTTGACAGACAAGAGGTCGGCCCATTAGTCGATTTGATTAGCCAGTGCGAGACTGATATCGAAGTTGGGCTGGCTGGTTTTCATGCGATGAACGCCTGCCGCATGGAAAAGGGCTATCGACATTGGGGGCATGACATTCACGATCACATAGATCCTTATTCGGCGGGCCTGTCCTTTGTTGTTAATATGGATTCTGGGGATTTTTTGGGGCGCGATGCGTTACAAAAAATGAATAACGTAAAAACCCGTAGACTTGTTAACCTGGCGATAGAGGAGGATGACGCCCCATTTATGATTCACGACGAGCCCGTTTACAGAAACGGCCAACGCGTGGGGGTGACGACCTCGGCCGCATGGGGGCATCGAGTCAAAAAGAGCCTCGCGATGGCTGACGTATCAGATGAGCAGGGTATAGATGCAGAATGGATCCGTAATGGCGAGTTTGAAGTCGAGGTCGCTACTACCAGATATTCGGTCAGTGTTAGGTTCAACGCTTTTTACGACCCAAAGCAAACGAGGCTGAAGGCGTGATTCCTTTGTTTTCTCAGTTCGGCACTCCTTTCGCCTTATCCGTCTTGGCGGGCTGCCCATCATGAAGGAATACGATGTGGCTGTAATTGGGGGCGGTGTTGCAGGATTGTCCGCCGCTTATTTCCTATCTGAGCATTGTGACGTACTAGTACTCGAGCGAGAGGATCAGCTGGCTTACCATAGCTCCGGACGTTCAGCAGCAATGTACATCGAGGGGTACGAAAACGAGGTGGTCCAGGAGTTAACCTTGGCCGGTCGAGAGTTTTTCTTTCAACCACCCGAAGGGTTTAGTGAATATCCCCTGCTGGGCCCATGCGGTGGTTTAACTGTTGGCGCGAGGGGTGAAGAGGCAAAGTTAGAGCGTTATTTTGAAGTTTGGTCCGATAGTTGCCCAGAGCTGCAGCGAGTGAGTACGCATGAGGCGACAGAGCTTGTCCCGATTTTGAGCGGTGATTGGCTTGGTGGCGCGGTTTATGATCCGAGCTGGAAAAGCATTGATGTGCACGAATTGCTGATGGGTTTCGAGCGAGGTATTCGCTCGAACGGAGGGACGATCCTAAAATCATCTGAAGCAATCGGCCTGGAAGAGAGTCGGGAGGGTTGGTTCATAGACCTTGGTGAAGAAGCGCTTAAATCGAGTATAGTCGTGAATGCTGCAGGTGCTTGGGCAAACTCTGTTGCCGCTTTGGCATCAATTGCCGCTAAGCCGCTAGATCCATTGCGAAGAACAGCTGTGATAATCCCCGCCCCCGAGGACATGGGTCGCTGGCCTATGGTTCATACTATTGCTGGTAACCTGTATTTTAGACCCGAGAGCCCTGGTATGTTGGTCTGTCCGCAAGATGAGACACCGTCAGAAGCAATGGATGCGTTTGCGCTGGAGCTGGATGTCGCGAGGGTGCTCGAAGAATATCAGAAGGTGAACGCTCACTCTGTCGAGCGAGTCCTCAAGACCTGGGCGGGCCTGCGCACCTTCGCCGAGGACAGGAAGCCCTTGGTTGGTTATGACAAACAATCGCCGAGTTTTTTTTGGTTGGCCGGGCAGGGCGGTTTTGGCGTGCAAACCTCGCCGGGTCTGGGCCGCCTCGCGTCAGAGTTGATACTCAATCGGGAATTGGTTCCTCCGAATATCGACGTTAATCGATATTCGGATTAGCAATGTCTCTTCGGCTCTTTTGAGACTGCCCTAATCTAGGCGTTTTTCATTTGGTTTTGCACTCGGATCAGCCCCGACATTTCGGTTGAAGAGCTCATGTCGATCAGCTCATCCTTCTTGGCAAGGAGGTCCTCGTAGGACACGTCAGCTCCGAATTCCAGGCCCTCGTTGATGAAGGTGGCGCTTCGGGAAAACTTTCCGTTGCCTGCGTGGAATGTCATGCCGGTTGGCGCGTCTTCTGAGGCCATCAGGATCACGGCAGGTGTGACTAGCTTGGGGTGGCGCATCGGGTCGGGATTGTCGGGGTTTACCTCGACACCTGGAATGGTTCCTATCAGCCGCGTCTCTGCTGCTGGCGCCAGTGTGTTTACCCGAATGTTCTTGGACAGGCCCTCAATTGCAAGCACGTTCATGATGCCCAGCATGCCCATTTTTGCCGCACCGTAGTTTGCTTGCCCGAAATTTCCGAATATTCCAGAGGTTGAGCTGGTGAAGACAATTCTTCCGTAGCGTTTCTCGAGCATGACGGGCCAAGCTGCTCGCGTGACGTATCCTGATCCGTTGAGGTGGACGTCCATCACGATGTCCCAGTCAGCCATATCCATGTTCTTAAAGCTTTTGTCTCGGAGTATGCCTGCGTTGTTGATTAGAATATCGACAGTCCCAAATGCGGACACGGCATCGTCGATAATCGATTGCGCGCCTTCCATCGTTGCAACGGAAGCCTTATTTGCTATCGCTGTTCCGCCTGCCTGGGTGATCTCCTCCACGACTACGTCTGCCATGTCGCTGGATCCGACGCCGTCACCGCTGCCGCCCAGGTCGTTGACGACGACCTTTGCTCCTCGACGAGCAAATTCCAATGAATGCGCTTTTCCTAGACCGCCGCCAGCGCCCGTAACAATGACTACCTTATCCTCGAATTCGCTCATCTACCTTCTCCTAAATACTTTGGACTCACTATAAACAAATGTATGTTTAAACTGAAATCGGTGTTAAAAACCTTTTGAAAAAAGATTCTTAACTAACTGATTTATATTAATTAATAAGAAATCACCCTTGATAATCCAGAATAGCTCTCCAATTGTCATCCATCTGAGGTAGCCATTGCTCCAGAATCGGTGTCGTAGATTCTTCCTCTGTTGCCGCGGTCATCAGCCGCAGGTATCTGTTAGTAAAGGCCGAGGCTCGGTAATTTGCGGCGCAATGCACGAACACCTTCTGTGACTCCAGAGCTTTCATGAACCCCAAGAATTTCCTTAAATCGCGGAGAGACGGGGACTGCCAAGGAACAGGAATATGGATGTAGGTCATCCCGAGTTCGGTGATAATCGCGCCTTCGTTGCTCAAGGCGTTGGGGGAATCGGGCATGGCTAGATTGATGACAGTTTGAAAACCGGCTTCCTCGATAGCTTTAAATTGATCAGGGGTTGGCTGCCCGCCGGTTCCGATTCTCTCGCTGATCTGGTGATAGTTGAGCACTGCGTTCAGTTTCTGATTCTCGTTCGCCTGCATGGCGACGGGCAGTATTAGACAGATCAGCAGGTATTTAAGCATGCGAGAGGCCTCTTCTTTCTTGTCTGCATGATATATGGCTGGTGTGGCACATGAAAGCGGTGATGAATAAGCGTATCTGGTCTCGGATGGCTTCATTTGCTGGTAGTATTGCTACTGTGATAGGTAAGTGGAGACTCGACCATCTTATTTTTGTGGTTAAAGGCGTTGCACCTGATTTTCGTTGTTTGCTGGTTCGCCGGTCTTTTTTACTTACCGCGTATACTGGTGTACTACGCCGGCAGCGATGACAGTGCAACAAAAAAGCAGTTAGCTGTCATGGCCAGAAAACTTTATCGATTTGTCACGCCTCTGATGATCATCGCTCTAGTATTTGGGACATGGATGATCGTCATCAATTTTGAGTACTACCTGCAATCGAGCTGGTTATGGTTAAAGTTGCTGGGCGTCTTATTGCTGATTATCTACCACTTTCAGTGCGGGCGTTATGTCGCGGCGGTCAACCGGGAAGATGATTCTCACTCGCACGTGTTTTTCCGGTTTTTCAATGAAATACCGGTGGTATTTTTATTCGGTATCGTCCTCTTGGCGGTGTTCAAGCCTTTTTAGTTCTGTCTAAGAAGTTAAAGAGGAGAGCTCGTCCCCTCTATCAACAAGTTATCTTTATCTCGTCCTTTAACCCAGCCCAGGTTAGGGCTCGCAGAATAGCCGATCACTTTTTTTGCTTTATCGGAAAGTTTCTCGGCTACTTCTGGTGGAACAGTAATGAACTGGTTCTCTTCTTGACGAATCCAATCCACTAGATAAGAGTTGAAGAAACCGGTTCGTCTCTGATCACTATCTGATTTGGCGCTTCCGTGCAGGGTTCTGGATAACCACATCACCAACGAGCCCTTCGGCATCTCCGCTTGAACGACTTCGCTTTCCTGAGCGATGCGATCCTCTGGCCATCGGTGACTGCCTGGTACGACTCGAGTGGCGCCGTTGTCGCGAGTAAAGTCGCTGCCGGCCCACATCGCGGATACAAGAAACTCTCTAATGTTGGGGAGGTGCTCTATGAACGGTTGGTAGATGGCGTTTTCCCTGTGTAAAACTTGATGCTTTGAGTTAGGGCTGCCACGCACTTCGAGCATCACAGCTGCCCCAATGTTGTAGTGATGGCAGTTAGGGTCTGTTTCAAGGGGCGCTTTAAAGACGACTTGAGTGCCGCCGTCGCCGATTTCCACCACCTCTGATTTGGCTTCGGTGGCCGGAAGTCTGTCCGACATAGGCTCGACTGGCATTAACATCGCATCAACAATTTCCAGTGTTTTAGGGTGGATCACGAGCTTTTCGGTATAGGTTGGACTAGCTGCGGCGAGACCGCCCACTGTGCGGTTACCCTCTGGCCATAGCGAGGTCGATGAGGATTGTTCGGCCTCGGATACGTTGTTTTGTACGTCTTGGTAGGCTTCGTCCATGACTTCTTCGGGGACAAGCCGCTCGATGATGACCCCGCCATCGGATTTAAGAGTTTTGACGATGTCTTCGGTACTATCTTTTTCGGTAAACGTGGTTAGATAATTCAAAAGACCTCCCATCCCAGAATATTTGACTTATCGAAATCTAGCATGGCGCTCCGCCTTTTGTAATACATTTTCTTGTTAAAAATCAAAGGGTAGTTCGAAGACATGTAATTCGACTCGTGCGACCTTTGAAATATTTGAAGTAAAAATTTTCAATGATAGTGATTGTATGCACGGTAATGTGTTTCTATAGATCGATCAAAGATAGAAAGGGAAAGGAAATTGAACAAGACGGTGTTGCTCGTTGGACTGGGTAATATGGGGGCCGCCCTGGCTACGACTTTACTCGACGCGGGTTATGAAACTTGGGTCTGGAATCGCACAAAAGAAAAAGCCGACGAGCTTTTAGATAAGGGGGCTCAATGGAGTGATGATATATGGGCGGCCGTGGGCTCAGTAGATTATGTTGTTATGTGCCTGAGTAATTACGTTAATTCTGTTGAACTGCTATCAACATGTTCTGATCTTGACAACAAAGTAGTGATACAGCTCACGACCGGGACCGCTAGCGATGCGAGTTCATTTGAGAATCTGGTGAAGCAGAAACGCGGACACTATTTAGATGGGGCCATCCTGGCGTATCCCAGTAACATTGGTGATCCACGCTGTTCTTTGCTTGTTGCGGGAGATTCTCGGGCTTGGGAAGACAGCGAGGCGTTAATTTTAGCGCTGGGAGGAAAATCACAATATCTGGGAGAGGAGGTAGGTGCGCCGTCGCATCTCGACCATGCTTTGATTGCGCCTTCGTTGATCATGCAGATGGCGGTCATTCAGGGCATGCACATGGCAAAGAAGGCGGGTGTTGATCTAGAATTTTACTCTAAGATGATATCTGGTTTGCCCGCTTCTCTGAAGGCTGACCAGGAGAGGCACACTCGAGCAATTATCGACGATGATTTTTCGGAAGTTCAGGCAAGTATTCGGACTTGGAAGGAGGCGCTGGACCGAATATTAGAAGAGGGCAAAGGGTCAAATTTTAATGCCGAATTATTATCGGGCATCGCCGAAGTCTTGAAACACGGCCAGAATCAGGGAGTAGGGGAGGAAGATCTCGCTGCCCTGATAAAGACAATGGGCTAGGCTGAGTGGCTGGGCGAGTAAACTAACGTAACGAACAGTAAAAATAACAGAGGAGTCAGCATGAATTTCGAGGATTTGTTTAGTGTATCAGGGAAGGTGGTCTGTGTTACGGGAGGAGGAGGCGGTATCGGGCGGGGCATTGCCCGAACCTTCGTCTCGGGTGGAGCAAAGGTATACATCGCATCGAGGCGCGATCTTTCTGATGTGGCCAACGAAATTTCGGAAGAGGGTCCGGGTGAGTGTTTGGCGTTGTCCGTGGACATGACCAGCGAAGAATCCATAAAAAAATTGGTGTCTAATTTGCAGGAGCTGGAGGGTAAGTTAGATGTTCTGGTCAACAATGCTGCCCTGGGCAGTTTTATACATGCCTTCGAAAAATTCCCTGCTGATGAGTGGGATCAGATGATGAACGCGAATGTCAGGGGCCCTTTTTTGTTAGTCAAGGAGTCCCTGGGTTTGTTGGCAACTGCTGCTAATTCGGATGTCCATGCGAGCGTTGTAAATATTGTGTCTGTAGATGGAATTAGGGTAGCAATGGATAATGACTGGGCTTACGGAGCGGGCAAGGCCGCCCTAATTCAATTGACGCGCCAGTGGGCTGCCACCCAGGGTAATAATCACGGAAAGGAGGGCGGCCGGAATATTACCTTCAACGCGATCGCACCCGGGCCTTTCCCCGGAATGCTGGATCATTATTTGGAGACTGAGGAGGGGCGAGCGGCCGTTGGTGCAGTAACGGTCTCAGGGCGAGTCGGAGATCCTGTTGATATAGGAGCGGCTTGCGTTTACTTATCTAGTCGAGCAGGCTCCTATGTGACAGGTTCCACAATACCCGTAGACGGAGGCCTGTTGGTGGGTCGTCGTGCTAACAGTTGATGGTTTAAGTAGGGGAAACAAATGAAAACAGAGGCATTGGCCGAATCCGTCGTTACCGAGTGGCAGGAGAAGGGCGCTGTTAAGATTCCGCAGTTACTCGATCCGGCTGAGCTCTCCGCTTGTCGGGAGTTTTATGATTGGATCCTCGCAAACCCCAGCCCTATCGCCACCCAATTCTTCGAAGGCGAAGAAGACAGCTTTTTTAATGATGTTGGCCAGGCGGCTGGTTATT
>TARA_B100001121_G_scaffold132297_1_pt1 | contig 13816 bp, 15 predicted proteins | sample TARA_B100001121 | Tara Oceans TARA_B100001121 (sample SAMEA2622817) | marine metagenome | biome: marine biome (ENVO:00000447); feature: surface water layer (ENVO:00002042); material: "saline water (ENVO:00002010), including plankton (ENVO:xxxxxxxx)" | depth 5 m
TTATTCTTTTAAATTACTATCAATTTTGCTTTTTTTTCTACGACGATTTTTCTTTGGGTTTTTATTTTGAGTTTTGTTTTTAGGTGCTAGACTTTTTAGAGTGTTAGTTTTTTTGTCCTTAACCTTAAGTGTAAATTTATTTTTCACTTTATTATAAATTAAACCATTTATAGATTTTATTTTGTTTGTTGTAATATCATAAACTACATCTTTTTGTCTCTGTAGTTTTTTCCTATTTAAACATTGACTTAAATATTTTTTTAGTTCTACAGATTGTTCTTCATTTAATTTATTTTCATCAGTATATTGAATAACATATTCACTTATTTTTTTTAATTTAGAAGCTTTACTTAATTTACTCCAAGGTTTTTTTTTATTTGCTTCTTTTTCTTTTTCCAAAAAAGCTTCTATATTATCAATATTAGGTTTTGTGTCATAAATTTTTGAATTATGATTTAAAAGCATTGTTTGGTATTTTATATTTTGTAATTCTTGACATATTTCGCTCATATATATATTATTTAAATTATATTCTATACTATTTTTTTTAAGTATATTTTACAATGAAAAAAATAATTATAAATGGAAAAAGAAATGTTGAAAAAATTAAAGGAATAAAGGGAAAAAGAAAGGTAACAGAAAATATAAATAAAGAGTTGTTTGATGAGAAAAGACAAGTAGAATACCTTAATAAATTATATATTAATGAAAATTATGATGGAAATGATTTTGTGAAAAAAGAATTGGAGAGAAAAATAAGCGGATACAAAAATCAGGATGTTAAAAAGAAAAAACTAAAAAATATAATATCGTATGATGAATGTTTAGAAAAATTAGTAATATCAAGATTAAAATGTTATTACTGCAAAATGGACTGTTTATTAGTATATGAAAATATAAGAGAAGCGAAACAATGGACACTAGATAGACTGGATAATAATATTGGCCATTGCAAGGATAATGTTGTTATATGTTGTTTAAAATGTAATTTAAAGCGCCGAACATTAGACGATGAAAAATTTAAATTATCAAAACAAATGCGAATAACTAAAACTTTTTAATATTAATTCTATATATATATGAGCGGATTTGTTCCAAAAAGAGTATCAAATACTAGAACAGCAATGGGTTCTACCGATGCTGAAAGCACAGGCATGAATGGACATTCGATAGTTAGCACATTAGGTAGAAGAAGCACTTTACTAAATAGAATAAACAAAAAATCTTTTGGCAGTATATATCAGATTAATTATTTTAATGCATTAACTACAGGAGATACTTGCACTATGGAAGATTTGGCACCTGTAAAGTCTTCTGCGCCATTACAGTTAGCAGCTAATGTATTTATTCCTATGATATTATTTAGAGACAATTTTACGACAGGATTTGTAACTAGAACAATGCAGAATGAATTAGTTAAATTATATGATAGCGGTGTTTTTACAGATAAATACTGTTCATTTGGTGATATTTTAAATAATACAGGCGATGCCATATTTTTACCCAACAATTTGCAAACTGCAACTGGGGGAGCAATTAGTCCCTGTGCAGGATGGAGATTGGTTGCGTTTGAAAGATGGTATTCTGGTGGACCCAAAGATGGAACGGAAACTCTTGCACAATTATCTGGACTAGGAGGATGGGAAGCCTTATTTTCGTCATCAACGCCTGGCACAGCAGATTATAATTTAGCACAAGGTATTGTTTTAGTTTTAGAACCAACAAATAATAATGTTGTATCATCTCTGCAGCATCCACCTCAGTTAAGAATAGGAGGACAATCACAAACATATAAACCTACAGGTTTTGTTCAGGTCAATTCATTTGGAGGTGTTCCTTTTAATGGATGGGTAATTGCATATGGAGGGGACGGACAACCTGGTCAAGCAGGGCCTACATTTGGAACCTATGCAGGAGATAATTTTTTTATTGAAGGTATTTTTCCAGGAGATGAAAAAAAATTTAGTATTATGTTTGTAAACTAAGTTATCACAGGATATTTACCATATATTTGTCTATATCGTAAATTTCTAGGGTTTTTCATAAAAGCAAGTCTTTTTTGATGATAATTTCTCCATTTTCTTTGTAATTTTTCTATACCATAATTTCTAATACAAAATGTTCTCCCGCGGTAGATGTATTCCTTTCGTATAACACAAGTTATATGCGAACTCCACGCTTCTCTGTTTCCCTCAACAACAGTTTCTGGGTCGGCAAAAGATAATGCATCATCTAATTGCTCCATAGGGGTATATTCATAAGAATCATCTTCATCTGTATCCGAGTCGTAATAATGAGTATCCCAAGCCAGTAAGTATTTTTTTTCCATATAGTCGATATAAGGATATTCGTTACTAGAAACTCCGTGATAATTTGAATTCCATCTTTGAACTACAGCTATACAAGGAGGTATATTTGTCATATTAATAATAATAATACAACATATTAATATTATATCAATTTTATATGCGTGTTTTTTTTGAAAAATAAACATTTGAATATTTAAATGATGAAAGGTCCAAAGAAAGTAACATTTGCAAAATACAATTTAAAAAAGTGGATACCTGAAACGGAGGAAGAATTCAAAAAAACACCTAGAAAAGAAATGCAACCAATTGATATGCGTGAAAAACCAGAGATTGAAGAGGAGTTAGTAAAAACACACGAAGATACTTATAGTAAAAAAGAATTGTGTGATAAAAGGATGGCCAGTAGAGATTTGGCAATTCAAGGGTTGTGTAACCCATTCATGATGGGAAATAATTATTTAGAAGATTTAAGTAATCAAGATAATTTTTTAAGACCACAAGATAGCAATTATAAAAAGAAAAATCAATAAGTATTTAAAGATGTAAATAAATAAATATTTATATGACATCATTGATAACACAAAATAGTTTGCTACTTAATAAATTGTTGGAATTTTATAATAGAGACGGGAATATGGAAAAGATTTTACCTATTATAAACGGGGAATCAACTATTTCACTTAGATTGATTGATTGGTTTGCAACAAATTATTCTAAAAAAAATTATACTGTTTATCCACTTAAAATGAAAAATGGTGATGAAAAAAGATTTAAGGTTTATATTGATTATAAATTAAAGTTAAAAGCATATTCAAAAAAAAGATTTGACCCATTTTGTAGATGGGATAGAATTACAATTCCATATAAAAATGATACTTATATTCAAACGACAATAGGACAATTAAATTTTTTTAGATGGGCATTAGAAAATAAAATTTTACATTATATTGAACAAAATTTAAAAAAAATTAATAATGATATGAACAATAGAAATAGCACTGCTAAAAATAGAAAAGAAAAATCAACAACTAAAACTCGTAAGAAAAGAGAAGAGTTATCTATATCTGCTTCAAAGAGTATTAAGAAAGAACAGGTAGAAATTATAGTAGATTTTAAGTAAATATAATTTTATATGTAGATTATATATGAAATTATTAATTTTAGGATTAATCTTAATAGGTGTATTAATAGTCCAAATTTATTACATAAAGATAAATAGGGAAAATTTTGACTCTGAGTTAGATAAGGCTTTAGTGGCAGGTGAAAGAGCATTTATGAAGAGTCAGGATAAATATTGGGATGTTCGTTCTCAAGGTATAGGTTCAGGATTAATTACAACAAAACCTGGCATTAATAACTGGGTAAAATTAGATGATAATAAAGAATTACAAAGTTATACTCCTAAAATAGGATTAGAACAAAGACAAATAGATAAAGGAATTACAAATTGTAGGGCGCTAACTAAATGTAGCCAACTAAAAAATAACAATTGCGGATATTGTGCGGCAGAGAAAGAATTTAGATTTGGCACAAAAGATGGTCCTGCGGCCAATGTTTGTCCTAAGGATTATTGGACTACCGAAGCAGCTAAATGTGAAGAACTTAGAGAAAAAGAAATTTGTTCAAATGTAAAAAGTTGTGGTGATTTATATGGTGAAGCTGCTAAATTATGTGGATATTGTCCTACTACAGGACAATCTATGGTTATGAAAAAGGTAGGAGATAAATATGTCCCTAAATATAGTGATGATACCTGTAATGCAGAAGGATACGGTTTAATTCCTGGGGATAAATGTGGAAAATTTTTAAAGGACCATCCTTGTATTACTCCTAATTATCTTTCCGGACCTCATAGTGAAGCATGTGTAAAAAAATTGTGGAAAAATTCAAACTGCACTGATAAAACACCATATGGGAAAACTTTTTACGATTTAGGGCAATCAATAAGAATGCCTTATAAAAGAGCAGGAACAATAATGCAAGAAACCAATACTAAAACAAGAAGCACTAATTATTATACAGCCAGAGATAATAGTGAAATATGTTTTGGTAATAGTGATAATATAGACCCTTGTGATGGAAAGTATGCTAGACAAGGAATTCCTCATCCTGAATGTTTAAAACAAGAGTTTCAAAAAGCAGGATGTAATCAGAAAGGAACAGGATATAAATTATTAAAAGCAAATAATACAGCTGGAATGTGGGGGGATGCAAAAAAACAAGTTGGCGAAGTATCTAAATATTCTAAGGCACAAACTTCTTGGAATGCATTGGGATTTACATATCCTTTTTCAACAGAAACAAATCCAACAGAATATGCATCTACAATGAAACGCGTGAATGATTTAACAGTAGAAGCAGATGATTATGATACTAGATTAGCGACTTCTATGCATTGTTTTGGAACAGCTCCTCCACCTCCTCCTCCTATTAAGCCAGGAGATACAGTTACAAAAACATTGGGAGCATTGAAATATGAAGGCATTGTTACAAAAATGATTGGAGCAGACTGTTTAATAATGTGGACAAGCGCAACAAATGTAGGTTCTTCATCTGTTACTCAATGGGGAACATCAATATCTCCCGGAGGAACTAGGAAACGAGAAGCCTCATCTATTGATGAACAAAAGACAGGTTGGGGATGGGACGGTATAGAACCAACAGGTAATACTAGTCTAAAAACAACATATAACAAAGCACGATTAAATTTAAAATCAAGTTGCTCAGATAATAAATCAACCTGTAAGTTAACTTGTAAGGGTAAAATTAGAGAGGTATTATTTAAATTTCCTCGCCCTAGGGACTGTATTGTTGGTCCTTGGAGCGGCTGGAGTAATTGTAGTAAAACATGTGGAGGTGGAACTGAAACAAGAACCAGACAGGTATTATATCCAGCTAGATTTGGTGGTAAAGCTTGTCCTACATTAGAGAATAAAAGGGCCTGTAATACCAATCCTTGTATGAATCCAAACTTCACAGAAAATAGAGGATAATTAATTAATATGCTATTGTAAAAAAAATAACATATTAATATAAGTATGAATTTTATAATATTGATATTAATAATATTGGTAGCTAGTGGTTTAGCATTAATGCTAGGCAATAAAATGGCAATGGGGAAAAAAATACTAGCATCTGCATCAACTATTGGGTTGTTTTATGCTCTAGGAACGACAGTTTATTGGTTTTTAAATTTTCTTATCGGTGGAGTAATTATGTATTTTTATGCTACATCAAAAGATATAGAAGATGCATTATTAAAAATAATAGTTTTAACAACAACAGTAGGATTATTGGGATGGTGGCGCCATTCTCAAAAAGAAGGTTTTTTTGTATCTCCACTTAGAGTAGTATCTAATTCATTAACAGCAAAACAATGTCAGGACGCGTGTGAAGGTAGTTTAGGATGTAAATATGCACAGGTTCCATTGGCTAGCTCAGCAACTGGTGGTAGATATAAATGCTGGAATAGTTATGGTTTCAATCAAAGACAATGGGGAGGAGAAAAACAAGGAGGAGATACTTGGCGAAATAAAAAATGGAGACCTCCAATTACTAGTTCTGGTTCTTATTCCGGAGCAATTCAAACAACGGGTTCTAGACCAGATTATAGACTTGTTAAATATAATAATTTGGGTACAAGTGGTATGATACCACAAGAAGTTTATTTACACGTTGATATGCGTGACCAAGGATGGGGCAATCCAACTTGGGGAGTTTATGTTGAAGGATATGATAAAAATGGTAAATCGGTCTTTTCTAAAGTTTTAAAAGCTCCTAGAACTTCCAGACAGCAAAGTTATCCAATTTATGTAAATAGACCGTATACCGCTAGACAGTGTAATAGACGAAGAAGATGTTATGGATGGTGGATTTTCCGCAGATGTTATAATTATACACAATGTCAAAATGTGAGAAGATATAGAAGAGTTGTGTCACGATATGGTAGTAAAACAGTGCAAGGTCCTGTAAGTCATCAAGTTAAAACTTGGACTTTAAGTAATAATGAACAAAAGGAAATTAGGTCAGTAAGATGTTTTGTAAAAACCAGGGGACAAGGACATTCATTGCGAGCACAGGCAATTAGATTCTCTGTAAAAGGTTGGCCTGTTGGGGGCGGAACTACAAGTATCAATGTTGGTTCTTCAAGAACTAATAATAAAGTCGTTACACTACCCCAAGATGATATGCGTGTAAACCCAACAGCAATTAATCCTCAAGCTTCTTGGTGGAGAGATAGATTTAGAGTTACTGTAAGAGGTAATAAAATGACTGTTACTAGGCTTGATTCTAATAGTGGATGGGGACAAAACTTAGTTTTGAGAGGCACTTTTGCTTGAAGTTATAATAATTTAATATATATAATAAATATATATATGAAACTATTCTATTTAGGATTAATGGGAATAGCTCTAATATTAGTTCTATTATCTATAAGTGTAAATACAAAGGAAGGTTTTGATTTTGAGGGGAGAAAAGATGAACAAAGAAAGTATCTAAAAGATAATGATAAATATTGGGATTCTCGCTTGTTTCCTCAAGTTGTAAAAGGTGTAGATAAAGAATCTAAATTTGTAGAACTTAGCAAAGATAAAACAAAATTAAATGAAATCTCTCCAACTGCTTCAACTGATAAACGAGAGATTGCAAAAAAAATAGAAAAATGTAAGGCAATTAATCTAACTGGTGATTGTGGTGAAATAGAAGCAAATGAATGTGGTTATTGTTGGGATACAGATAAGATTATATATGGAAATGCGGACGGGCCAATAGCCGATGTTTGTTCTAAGAAAAATTGGATAGCACCAGGCCCTAGAACAGGATATTATTGTCAAAAGAAAAAAGAACAGGAAATTTGTAAAAAGATGACTGATTGTGGAGATTCTACTGGAGAGAAATCTATTTGTGCTTGGTGTCCATTAAAAGGAAAAGGCGTTCCTAAAAAAAGAGGACCACAAGGAGGATGGGTTGCCAAGTATCCAGAAGATGATGCTTGTGATTGGAAATCAAAGTTAATGGACGAATATGGAGAATGTAAAGATTTAAAAACAAAAAATCCTAGTCAACTTCCTAATAATAAATGGCATGACAAGGATGGAAAGTATTGGACTTGTGAAGTATATGGAAAAAATAACAAAGCCGGATGTAAAGCGTGGGGTAGTTATTATTCTTATCAACAGCTTTCAGGACAACAGGCTTGTTGTGTTTGTGGAGGAGGTAATAAAGAAATAGATTTCTTAGATAATCTTATTGACCCTAAGGATTGTGCTAGATTTAAACAAATGTTCCCTTGTGTTGGACCAAATATGCTTACTGGTCCGCATACAGATGAATGTTTACAAAGTTTGTGGAAAAAAGCAGGATGTACTGGTGATTTAAAAACAAGAGTTAGTGATGCAAGTGATTATAGAAATTGGAACTCTAATTCATATGGTGCAGTTGGAGATAATATGAAAGAATCAATATATAAGGTTGCTGTATCAGGTAGTGATTATTCTAAGTCAGAGCCTGCTTATAAAAAATGTTTTGGAAGTGATGTTAATCCTTGTGAAAGTAGATTTAAACCTAGGCCACAGGTATGTGCTCAAAAGTTATATAATGAAACAGGTTGCTCTGCCGACGGTAAATTAAATCCTGAAAATACTACTGATTGGCCAAATGGATATGTTGGTCAGGACTGGAAGAATGGACAAGAAGGGGGATGGAGTCCAAATGGGTATAAATCTCAGGTCTTAAGTTATAAAAGACAAATGCAAAGCAATTTACGAAATCCAAAAGCAGATTTCGATAAAACAATTTATACTAGTATGTTATGTAATGGTCAAATGCCCGACATTCCTTGGGATAAACCTTGTTGGAGGGATTTTAATATTATTATGCTGACTTTACCTGGTGTATCACAAAATCCATCTAATATGAATTTATCATTCAGTGGAGCCCCTTCTTCATTTAAAAGCTTATTGACTGCTGGAGGAAAAGGATGGTGGAAAAATGATTATACTTGGGTAGGTAACTATGAGATTACAAAAGCTAAATATGATGGAAAATATTTTCCATTTTGGAATTTTATTAGTGGCGCGAGAAATTGGTGGAATAATAACTGGGGTGAATTTAAAACGCAACTTTTAAAGGTTCCTAGTGTTAAACCTGGTTCTCCATCAGTATATGCTAAATGGAAGGGTTGGAATTTTGATGTCCCTAATTATCGTGGTAAAGTTCCTAGAGGTTATGGTGACTGTGATGTTGATGATGATTGTGGTCCTGGATTAAAATGTGCACAGGATAAAACAAAAATTTCAGGATTAATTGATAGTGGTGCAATAACTCCAAATACTTGGGGTGGAGGTAGAGATTTTTGTTACGACCCAAATGATGCAGAGTTTTCAAGTGGAGATGGGAGTGACACATTATCATTTTTAAGTGGTTCTCCTTTTGATAATATTGTGCAAACAGCTACATCAATGAGCAATGCAAATTCCAAAGGACACTTTTTAAAATTAGGTAATAATAGATATTTAACTAAGCAAGCTTTTATGAATGAGAATTTTCCATATTGGTTATTTTTAAGAACTGCTAGCGTAAATTAATTTTAAAATAACTTAATAAAGATAAATTAAGTTATTAAAATATTAAATAAAGTATGGGACAAGCACCATCTGTTCGTAAGGTTAACTTTGAAGATGTTCAATATGCTATTAAACAACGACAAAATTATCTATTAATTAATACATTAGATATGAATGAACAGAGTTGTTTAATAAGTAAAACTGTAGCAGTTAGTAATGAAGAAAACTTGATTAATCAATATTTAAACAAAAAAATAAATGTAAATATTATTGTTTATGATAAAAATGCAAATGCACCAAATTTAATGAAAAAGTATGAACAATTACTGAGTTTAGGGTTTGTAAATGTTTATATATATCCCGGGGGATTATTTGAATGGTTATTACTACAAGATATTTATGGCACTGAAGATTTTCCAACTACATCAGTAGAACGAGACCATTTAAAATTTAAAGGAAAATCTATGTTTACAACTTATTTAATAGGTGATTTAGATTAGCAATATACAGCATTTATCATATCCATCACTTCAGGAACAGGAATTTCTACAATTCTTGGAGACAATGAATTTACAAATATATTTATAGTTTCTAACCAAGTGTCTGGTAGTTTATCAATAAAGTCATTATCACCGTCAAGTTTTAAAACTGGTAAAGACTCATTATTTAACCAATCTTCATGATACTTGTGACAGTTTTGCAGGTATACTAAGGGTATAGTTTCTCCCTTTCTGTTTCTTTTTATTACCCTTCGTTCACAAATTTCAGGATTTGTTTTGACATAAATTAATCCACCAACAGGAATGTCTTTTACGAATTCATAAAACCATTTACAATAAATATTATATTCGATTTCCCCAATCTTTCCATCATCGTGTAACATTTTTGCGAAAATTTCTTTATCTGTGAAAACTGACCTTTCACAAATAATAATAACATTATTGTTAGTTTGTAAAGTTTCTCTTAATTGATGTATTCTTGAGATATATGCCATCATCTGGAATGAAAATGCATATTTATCTGGATTTTCATAATATTTTTCTATTGCATTTTTACCATCACTATCCTTAATAGATTCCCACTCTGCAACCGGTTCAGGTAAATAAATAACTTCAGTATTTTTAATCTTTTTAAGGTGTTCTTTTAACATCTTAACCAAGGTAGATTTACCCGAGCCAATATTTCCTTCTACAGAAAAGATATAATGCATCTTTGTATATAAAACTATGATATATTTAATATGTTTCAATTTTGACTAAATGAAAATTGAAAATAATATTAAACATATAATTAGCATTATTATATAACAATGGACCTAACACAGCAAAAACTAACAAAGTCAGAATGGGACTTCCTAGAAGTACCTGTTAATCAAAATGAGAAGAAAATATTAAAGTTAATATATAATGGGTATGATAATACAGAGCATACTACTAATGAATCAAATAGTTTGCTAGGATGGATGAAGATAGGAACAGATGAAGACCAATTCCATCTTTATATTTATGAAGAGAATTTTCAAAAAATAGTCCGTAAACTTATAAAAAAATATGAGTTATCTTTTGTTATGCAGAGAGATAAAAGAAACAATAAAAAATTAAAAAAACAGGATTTGATTCGAATTAGTAATAGTTCAAAAAAGCTAGATGATATAAAAGATAACATTTATGAATTTATATTACTTAATAATGCTAAGTTATTCTTTAAAAAGAAGTTATGTCCTATGAGATATTATACATTAACACAACTCGTAAGAAATAATGTTAGTTATATTAATCATTACATTTTACAATTTGTGGATTGGATTATTGAAGAATATAAAGATAAAATTTCAAAGACAAATTTGATAAAAAACGCATATGAATATATAGAAAAAAATACAGTGGTATTTAAATATACAGATTTAAAATTGTATGAACATCAATCTAGATTGTTTGAATCGATTAAAAGACAAGGGTCAAAATTGGTATTATATCAGGCTCCTACAGGAACAGGAAAAACAATGTCACCTGTTGGTTTGGCGAATGGAAAGAAAGTAATATTTACTTGTGCAGCGAAGCATATTGGGTTACAATTAGCCAAAGCTTGTATATCTATGGAGATAAAAATAGCGGTAGCCTTTGGTTGTAAAGATGCAGGAGACATAAGGTTACATTATTTTGCAGCAAAAGATTTTGTAAGACATAGAAGAACAGGACAAATCTTTCGCGTTGATAATAGTAATGGTGAAAAAGTTGAATTAATTATTACTGATATTCAATCCTATCTTCCTGCAATGAACTATATGTTAGCATTTAATGAGCCAGAAGATATTGTTTGGTATTGGGATGAACCTACAATAACACTAGACTATGATAATCACAGTTTTCACGAAATTTTGCAAAGAAACTGGCAACAAAATGACATTCCAAATGTTGTATTGTCATCCGCTACATTACCTAATATGGATGAGATATTACCTATGACTAGAAACTTTCAAGCAAAATTTGAAACACATAATGTTGAAGAAATAATCAGTTATGAATGTAAGAAATCGATACCTATCTTAGATGCCAATGGAAATGTTGTAATGCCTCACTATATTTATAAGGATTTTAAGAAGTTGCGAAAATGTGCAAGACACATTGAGAAAAACAAAACAATCTTAAGACATATTGATGTCGAAGATATGGTTAAATTCATTTATTATGTAAATAAAAAGAAATTTATCCCTGATGACTATTTAATTGACCAATATTTTGAGAATGTATCTGATATTACTATTATTAATCTAAAAATCTACTATCTTAGATTATTGGTATTAGTGAAGGAAAATTATGCTGCAATTTACAATAAATTTCAAGAAAAAAGAATGAAAATGTATGAATCTGTAATTAAAATTACAACAAATGATGCTTATACACTTACAGATGGTCCAACTATATTCTTAACAGAAGATGTAGAAAGAATGGGTAGATTTTATTTAAAGGTATCAAATATTCCAGATACAGAACTAGATAATATTATGAAAATTATGGAACGAAACGAGCAATATATGTTGGAACTAGAAAAAGTAGAAAAGGATGAGGCACAGAGACGCGATAAGATGGGAAGTGCAGATTTAGAAAAAGATAAGTCGAAGTGTGCTAATTCGACAGATTATAAAGCTCAACAAGCATATGTTAAAAAAGTTGCAGAGTTGAAAGCAAAAATTCATAGTATAGAGTTATCTCAAAAGTTTATTCCCAATAGTTCAGCACATATTCGTGAGTGGGCTAGTGATAAAGAAACAGAAACTGCATTTTCAAGTGATATTGATGATACAATTGTAGAAAAAATTATGTATTTAAATGTTGATAAATGTTGGAAAATCTTATTATTAATGGGAATAGGTGTATTTACACAACATCCTAATAAAGAATATATGGATATTATGAAAGAATTAGCTGAAAAACAAAAGTTATATTTAATTATCGCATCTTCTGATTATATTTATGGAACAAATTATCAGTTTTGTCATGGATATTTAAGTAAAGATTTACGAAATATGACTCAGGAAAAGATGATTCAAGCATTTGGGCGCGTTGGTAGGAGTAGTAGTCAAAAAAATTATACATTAAGAGTAAGAGATGATGAGCTCATTATCAAATTATATACAAAGGATGATAATAAACCAGAAGTTAGAAATATGAATAGATTATTTGTATAAATTAAATATTTTGTTATATTATAATGAATAATAAAGATATTTTTATTGCGGCGATAATATTAGGTGGTTTATTAGCATTTTTTGTTTCTTTAAAAGTTAGAAAGATACCTATTTCTGGTAATATAATAGGAGGTTGTTCCGGAACACGATATGGTTGTTGTCCTAATAGCACAGATTCTTGCATAGATAGAATATGCTCAAATTGTTATACTCCTTCACATCATAGAAGACATCATCATCATCATCACGGTGACCGTCCTCATCCTAGACCTCCTTTTCCTGGTCCACCTGGTCCCCGTCCTGGACCACGCCCTGGACCTCCTCCTCCTCATCCCCGTCCACATCCAAATTTAATAGGTGGATGTAGTGGAACTAGATATGGATGCTGTCCAGACAGTAGAAAGGCTTGCAGTGATGAGGATTGTTCTAATTGCTAATTGGTTTAGTAAATAAAACCTTCCATTTTGTATAATGTCCACTGCATTTTACCATACATAAGTTTTTTAATAATCCTTTTTTATATTTCATATAGGAATATAAATGATGAACCTCATATGGACTAATTTGTTGATTATACTTGTATAAAAATGAAATATGTGGATTTTTTGGATACCAATCTGGTTTATCGCTAGGTTCTTTTACGGTAAAAAACATTGAGTGAAAATCTTCTTCTTCATCACACATTAATTTATCTAGTTCTACTTCTAAAGTAGGATTATTTATTTTGGTGTATAATTGTATAGCCGTGTGATAATCTAAATTAGTTTTAATACTGAGATGCGGTATAAATCTATTAGTAAAAAAATTCCACGGATGATTACTATCTGGGCATAACCAAATACAATATTTAAAATCTTTCATTCATATATTATATGTATATTAATCAATAAGTTTTTGAAATAATAATTAATTAAAAATTTACTAACTAATTATTATTTAGTTTCCACCACGAAGGCGTAGGACAAGATGGAGGGTTGCCTCTTTCTGGATATTGTAATCAGATAGAGTTCGTCCATCTTCTAGTTGCTTACCAGCAAAGATAAGTCGTTGTTGGTCAGGGGGAATACCTTCTTTATCTTGAATTTTACTTTTGACATTTTCAATTGTATCACTAGGCTCAACATCCAAAGTGATAGTTTTTCCTGTAAGAGTCTTCACAAAAATCTGCATATTATATATATATCTTAATTGAAATATTTAAATGGATTTATAAATTGTATTTTAAGTTTTTAAAATAGCTTAGTTTCTGTATT
>TARA_B100001121_G_scaffold46818_1_pt1 | contig 13807 bp, 13 predicted proteins | sample TARA_B100001121 | Tara Oceans TARA_B100001121 (sample SAMEA2622817) | marine metagenome | biome: marine biome (ENVO:00000447); feature: surface water layer (ENVO:00002042); material: "saline water (ENVO:00002010), including plankton (ENVO:xxxxxxxx)" | depth 5 m
ACTAATGATGCCTCCGTTAAAAGTGCATATCGCAACCTAAAGAATGCTATGGGTATAATGAAATCAGATGAGGATTTTACTATTGAAGAGGTTCAGGAACCTTTAGAAATGGTCCCTGAATTTGAAACCGGCTTTCAGCTTTTACAAAAACATAATCCAAGCGTCAAGGCTAAGCAATATCAAATCGTTACAGCAGAGCTAGGTGAAAAGATCGCAAAGGGTTCAAGAATGCCCACTCTCAGTCTGTCTGCAAACACCTCAGGATCTTCAGATAATATAGGAGATGCAATTTCAAATAATTTTGGAGACAAGCAAAGAACAAACGCGACTGTATCTATTTCAATACCGCTTTATACTGGAAATAGCATTTCAACAAGAATTCAAAAAGCAAAGATAGCCGTTGATAGACAGGAGTCTGAATACCTTACTCAGCTAGAAGACATGTCAGTACAGCTTAAGGATTTCATAGATCAATTAAATAATTTTACAGAAGTAATACCTATTAATGAGACTGTGCTCGAATCTGCGGAAGAGGATTTAAAACTATCACAAGTTAGATATACTCAAGGATCTACCACAATTCTTGAGGTTTTGAATGCCCAAGTTTCTGTAGTACAAGCAAGATCGTCTCTTGTAAGGTCAAAATATGATGCCTTCATTCAACAAGCAAACCTAAAAGCTTTACTTGGGACCTTGGATCTAGATTAAAAATATTTAAGGAGTCAATTGTGCCTGATAAGAAAAAATCAAACAAAAGAAAATGGATAATTATATCAACGGCAGTTTTGTTTATAGTTGCAATGGTTGTCCTAAGCTTAGGTCGAGATAACAAAAAAGCTGTCGATGTTGAGACTGAGAAAGTCTCATACAAAACTGTTATTCAAAAAGTAAATGCTAGTGGCACGATTCAACCAGAAAAAGAAGTTAATATTAGCTCTTCAACCTCATCGGCTTGGATAGATTCAATAACCGTTGAAGAAGGAGATTATGTACGAAAGGGTCAGCATCTTATTTCATTAGACAGAAAACAGTTGTTGTCTAATTATAATGCCGCTTCATCTTCAGTTCGATCTGCCAAAGCGCGTATTAAACAGGAGCTTGCTAGTAAGAAAAGAATCGAGTCAATGTATGAACAAAGCTTGGCATCTGAGCAAGAACTTGAGGCTGTACAGGCATCCTTTGAAATAGCGAATAGTCAGCTTGAACAAGCAAGGGCAAATCTTGAATCACGCAAAGACGAATTGGATAGAGCAAGAATATCTTCTCCGCAAAATGGAATAGTAACCAAGATTAATAAGGAGGTGGGAGAAATGGCGCTTGGCGGAATGTTTCAGGCAGAAGTACTAATGATTATTGCCGATCTTTCAAAGATGGAAGTGATCATTGATGTTAATGAGAACGACGTTGTTTCTATTTCTAAGGGAGATACAGCTGAAATCGAAATCGATGCATTTCTTGATACTCTTTTCTATGGCGTAGTTAATGAAGTAGCTCTTGTTCCGCAGGTAACAGGCATGGGTTCTCAGCAGCAGGTAACTAATTTCCAAGTAAAGGTTAGAATGATAGACGTACCTGATGGAATACGCCCAGGTATGAGTGCAACAGTAGATATTATTACTGACAAAAAAGAGAACGTATTGGCTATTCCCATACAAAGTCTAACGGCAAGAAGAAAAGGAGCGGAAAAATTTGAATTTGGTGAAAAGTCTGAAGATAGGTACACCGCTGAAAATAAGAAAAAAGAAATGGAAGAATTGGTTTTTGTTATTTCGGATTCAGAAGGCACAGTCAATCGTATGGGAGATAAAGATTCTGATAGTACTAAAAAAGAATTCAAAAAGGCAAAAAAAGGCACCAACTACGTCCATGTTAGACCTGTAAAGGTTGGGATTTCGAGCGAAACAGATTATCATGTGTTAAGCGGTCTCTCATCACAAGATGAAATAGTTGTGGGTAGCTATAAGGCCATAAGCAAAGAACTTAAGCACAACATGCTTGTCAAAGTTCAAAAAGAAAAAGATAATAAGAAAAAGTAAGTGTCAAATTTAATTTCTCTTAATTCTATTAAGCGCCACTATGATGTCGGCGGTGAATTGGTTAGAGCATTGGATGGTGTTGATGTAAGCATCAATTCCAATGAATACATATCGATAATGGGACCTTCCGGATCTGGAAAATCTACCTTGATGAATATAATTGGGTGCCTAGATACCCCTACGCACGGCACTTATCAATTTGAAGGCGAGCTCGTACATGAAATGGATGATGACCAGCTTGCCTCAATTCGAAATAGAAAGATCGGATTTGTTTTTCAAACGTTCAACCTTCTTCCAAAGTCTACTGCGCTTAGAAATGTTGAAGTACCTTTGATTTATTCAAATATACCTAAGATTGAGCGGCTAGAAATGGCACGAAACTCTTTGATCTCTGTAGGGCTTGAAGACAGACTTGATCATAAGCCAAATGAGCTGTCAGGCGGCCAAAGACAGCGCGTTGCTATTGCGAGAGCTCTAGTAAATAACCCATCAATCATACTTGCAGATGAACCCACAGGTAATCTTGATTCAAAAAGCGGGATAGAGATTATGAAAATTCTTTACGATTTACATCAAAAAGGAAACACGATAATCCTTGTCACACATGAAAAGGAGATTGCAATGCACGCCAGTCGGATCATAACCATTTTTGATGGAAAGATAAAAGAAGATAGACTAAATGAAAGTATGACCGTAGCTGTATAATGTTTTCGTTATTCACTGAAAGCTTGCGAATAGCTATATCTTCAATCTTTTCAAATAAGATACGATCCTTTCTCACTGGATTAAGTATTGTGATAGGAATCTTAACCGTTACCCTAATGGGCACATTGATTTCTGGGCTGGATAGGGGTTTTGATAAAAGTATGGATTTCCTAGGTAAAGATGTCCTTTCAATCAGTAGATGGGAATGGTTTGGCGGTCAAGAGTGGTGGGAGGTCCGCAACAGACCTAGGATCAAACTTGAGTATGTTGATAAGATCAAGTCAAAATCAAAATATGCAGAAGCTGTAGCTCCTGTAATGCAACGAGGCGCAAGTTTATCAAGGGGCGACTTAGGAGCTAGGTCTCAAATTTTTGGCACAACCACTGATTATTTGAACACAACCAATTATGGGGTTGCAAAGGGTAGGTTTTTTACGAATTCGGAAGACAGATCAGGGTCTCGCGTTGCTCTTTTAGGGCATGATGTAGCTGAAAATCTTTTTCCAAACGAAGACCCCATAGGGAAAAAATTTAAGATTGACGGTATACGCTTTCGAGTTTTAGGAGTGATGGAAAAACAGGGTAAATTTTTAGGATTATTTAGTTTTGATACCCAAGTAATTATCCCCTCAGGAGCTACTCAGCGTTTATTTTCTCGAAGAGGTTTCATTCGTATAAGCGTTAAGGTGCCAGCTGACAAAATTGAAGAATCTAAAGACGAAATTTATGGTATCATGAGACAAATTCGAGGCTTAAAACCTTCAGAAAAAGATGATTTTGCCGTTAATCAAACAATGGCGTTTGAAAATATTTACAACGGAATCAAGTTTGCTATTGGCGGTGTTGGAGTTTTTATCACCATATTATCACTCGTTGTTGGTGGTATTGGAATTATGAACATCATGTTTGTGTCTGTGAAAGAAAGGACAAAAGAAATCGGTGTTCGAAAAGCTATTGGCGCAACAAAAAATATGATATTGACACAATTTTTGATGGAAGCGGTGATGATCTGTGTAATAGGTGGCCTTATAGGATTGACGTTAGCTACTTTTTTAAGCCTGGTCATTAATCAGTTTTTTCCTTCGGCGATGCCAGTTTGGCTTGCGATGACATCAATATCCTTAAGTATCCTTGTGGGAGTAATTGCGGGTGTAATTCCATCTTATCGTGCTGCTAAGCTTGACCCTATAGATGCTCTGAGGTATGAATAAATGGCGTTAAGTAATAGACAATTGAAAAATATTGTGCGAGAGAGTGTTCAAATGAGCCTAGATGCAATTAAGCAGAATAAGCTAAGGTCTATACTCACTCTATTAGGTATATCTGTTGGCATTTTTTCTGTTATAAGCGTTATGACAGCAATTAAAACACTTGAAAATTCAATAGAATCTGGGTTGAATGTCTTTGGGACAAATACCTTCATGGTAACAAAAAGTCCTGCTATTCAATTTGGAAGAAATGAGAAGTATCGCAACAGAAAAAATATTGACCTTGATCAATATTTTGCGCTTAAAGAAAGAGCAAAATTACCAATATTGGTAAGCGGAGGTGATGAGACAGAGCAAGTGCGAGTGGTAACATATAAGGACAAAAAAACAAAACAAGCACCTAGGGTTTCTGGTGGGGATCCTGGAACTTTAAGAACCGTAAATACCTACATTGCTGATGGGCGAAATTTGACGGATGAAGATGTCCATCTATCCAGAAGTGTGTGTATCATTGGAGCTGATGTTGTTGATGCCCTTTTTCCTTTTGAAGACCCTCTTGGAAAGGTCATTCAACTTCAGGGAATTAATTTTACTGTCATTGGAATCACAGAGCGGCAGGGCCAGTCCTTTGGGCAGAGCCAAGATAATTATATTTTTATGCCAATTACAACTTTCCTTCAGCGCTTCAGGGGAAACTCCTACTCTTTGGGCATTATGGTAGAATCAGAATCTGCAGATGTCTATAGCGAAACGCTTGATGAAGTAATAGGTATCTTAAGAACCTTGAGGAAAGTCTCCCCTGGGGATGAAAACGATTTTGAAATCACAACAAATGATGAGCTAATGGAAACTTTTGGCTCGTTCACAGGATCCATTAAGATATTCGCGTTTTCTGTAAGCGTCATTGCTTTAATTGTTGCTGGAATCGGAATAATGAATATTATGCTGGTTTCCGTAACAGAGAGAATCAAAGAGATTGGTGTAAGAAAAGCTATAGGTGCAACCAAAAGGCATATATTAATTCAATTCTTGACCGAATCGGTTTTTCTTTGCCAGGTAGGTGGAGTCATTGGTGTCATCTTTGGAATTGCAGCTGGTAGCTTGATATCTGTAGTTGCAAAGGTCCCCGCTGTTATACCTATTGACTGGGCAATTTATGGCGTAATAAGCTGTTCGTTAATCGGTATTGGTTTTGGGAGTTATCCTGCGTGGAGAGCAGCAAATCTTGATCCAGTTGAATCAATGCGATTTGAATAAACTTTAATCTTAAACATTGTTGTAGCTGCTCTTCAATTCTCATAAATTAACATCATTGTAATGACTAAAATAAATCATCCTATTACCAATTTATTTTTCCTTCCAATTACTGTCTGCGAGAACGATTAAAAACCACTTTATGAAAACTGTCGCAATCATTCCCGCTCGTTTACATTCAACGCGTTTTCCAAAAAAAATTCTATACTTAATTGATGAAAAACCTATGGTTGTGCATGTATATGAAAACGCAAAAAAATCTGAAATTATCGATGATGTTTTTGTTGCCGTTGATGATGATGAAACGATAAAAGAATTAAAAAAATGGAAAGTAAAAACAATAATGACAGGCGTTGATCATGTTTCAGGAACTGACAGAATCTATGAGGCATCAAAAACAATTAACGCTGACATTATTGTCAATGTACAGGCAGACGAACCATTTATAGATCATAACCTTATTGATTTAATTGTTAAAGAGTTTGATGATGAATCTATTGAAATTGTAACAGCTGCAGGAAAAAGTCTTAATGCTAAGCAATTAAATGATTATAATACAGTAAAGGTTATGCTAGATAGCGATAGATTTGCGACTACCTTTAGAAGAGATCCGATTGAAATAGAAGCGGGAGGTTATTACCATCATTCTGGTATTTATGCGTATCGAAAAGATATTCTTGAAAAGTTTACCTCCTTGGGGCAATCAATCAATGAAAAAGAATTTAAATTAGAACAGTTTAGAGCGTTAGATAATGGAATTTCAATCAAAGTGGTTTTGGTTGATAGGGTAGCAAAAGGCATTGACACTTTAGAAGATTTAAAATCTAAAGATTAAATGATGGCAAGAAAAAAACCAGTCAAATATATTTTCGTACTTGGAGGGGTAATCTCTGGATTGGGGAAAGGTATTGCCGCAGCTTCAATAGGCTACCTTTTGAAAAGCGCTGGTTTAAAAGTAACCATTTTGAAACTTGATCCTTATTTAAATGTTGACCCGGGAACTATGAACCCTTACCAACATGGCGAAGTTTTTGTGCTTGACGATGGGTCAGAAACTGACCTTGACCTTGGACACTATGAGAGATTTATTGATGTGGATATGCAAAAGATTAACAATGCCACCACAGGTCAAGTTTATAGCACAGTGCTTGAAAGAGAGAGAAGGGGGGATTATCTAGGGGCCACTATTCAAGTGATACCGCACATCACTGATGAGATCATTGCTCGCATTAAAGCTATAAATACTCCCAAAAAATTTGATGTTGTTATTTGTGAGGTTGGTGGTACGGTTGGTGATATTGAAAGTCTTCCATTCATGGAGGCAATTAGACAGCTTTCGCTTGAAGTTGGTTATCACAACCATACTATAATGCATGTTACTTTGGTACCTTATATCCAGGCAAGTGAAGAGCTTAAGACAAAACCAACCCAGCATTCAGTAATGAAATTAAGAGAGATTGGTTTAACTCCTGACATGATATTATGTCGCACAGAATTCAAGCTTACAAAAGATGTGAGAAATAAAATTGGACTCTTTGGAAATGTGAACCCTGATCATGTCATTGAAGGTACAGAGGTTAAAAGTATTTACGAGGTTCCTCTAACATTGTACAATCAAAAAGTTTCAGAAATCATAATGGATAGATTGCAACTCCCTGGAAAAGCAGACATATCCTACCTAAAGAGTTTTATAAAAAAATTCAAAGAACCGCGGCATCGAGTCAATATTGCAATGTGTGGAAAATATACAGAGCTACCCGATGCGTATAAAAGCGTACTTGAGGCCTTTGTGCATTCTGGTGTTGAGAATGACGCTCAGGTTAATGTTCATTGGATTGCAACGGAAGAAATCAAAAATGATCTCGATGCAGAAGAAGCATTTAAAGATATGAATGGAATTTTGTTGCTTCCTGGTTTTGGATCCAGGGGTTCTGAAGGAAAGATAATCTCATGTAAATATGCCCGTGAAAATAGAGTCCCTTTTTTAGGTATATGCCTTGGATTGCAATGCGCTGTAATTGAATTTGCTAGAAATGTTTGCGGGCTTAAAGATGCAAACAGTACAGAGTTTAACAAAAAGACACTTTATCCAGTCATAGATTTAATGGAATCTCAAAAGGCTATTAAGGCTAAAGGTGGAACGATGAGACTGGGTGCTTACAAAGCAACAATCAAAAAGGGCACCAAGGCATTTTCTGCATATAGAAAGACCAATATCTCTGAGCGTCATCGACATCGCTGGGAGGTAAACAACAGGTATAGAGATCGTCTAACAAAAAATGGATTAATCATCTCTGGAGAAAATCCGGAACTGAACCTAGTTGAAATTGTTGAACTCAAAGATCATCCATGGTACGTGGCAGGGCAGTTTCACCCTGAATTAAAAAGCAGAGTAAGTAAAGCGCACCCACTTTTTAGAGATTTTATAAAAGCATCCGTTAAACAAGTGAAAAAAGTAAAGCTATGAAAAAAGTCACGATTGGAAACGTCACATACAACGATGGGCTTTTCCCTTTAATTGCTGGTCCATGCGTTATTGAATCAAGAGATCATAGTTTATATATGGCAGAAGAGATTCAAAAGATTACGAGTTCTTTAGGTATGCCATTTATCTTCAAGAGTTCTTTTGATAAAGCAAACCGATCAGCTATCGATTCATTTAGAGGGCCTGAGAGTTTTGAGAAGGGATTATCTGTTCTCCATGACGTAAAGAAAGAAATTGGGATTCCTGTACTTACAGATGTTCATCTGCCAGATCAGTGCGATACGGTAGCAGAGGTCGTAGATGTTCTTCAAATTCCAGCTTTTCTGTGTAGACAAACAGATCTGCTGTTAGCAGCTGGAAAAACTGGAAAAGCAATCAACATTAAAAAGGGTCAATTTTTAGCACCAGGAAAAATGAAACACGCAGCTGAAAAAATTTCTTCGACTGGAAATGATAACATTCTACTTACAGAAAGAGGTACTTCTTTTGGGTACAGCTTAGTCTCGGACATGACTTCAATACCTACAATGAAATCAACGGGGTACCCTGTAGTCTTTGACGCAACACATTCTGCTCAAATTCCAGGCGATCAGCAAGTTACTGGTGGGCAAAGAGATATGATTCCTACACTAGCAAAATCTGCAGTAGCCGCTGGTTGTGATGGAATCTTTATGGAGGTACATAATGATCCGCCAAATGCAAAATCAGACGCATCTACTCAATGGCCACTTAAGAACCTAAAAGGAATTTTGCAATTACTTATTAGTATTCATGAGGTTGTTAATTGATGGAATATGATATAAAAAAAATAAAAATGATCATTTCAGATGTTGATGGAGTTTGGACAGATGGCTCAATTTATGTTGGTATTGAAAATTCAGAGCTTAAAAAATTTAATGTTAACGATGGCGCTGGGGTAGCATTGCTGAGACAGTCTGGTATTAAGCTTGCTTTAATATCTGGTAGAAAGTCTAACGCTACAGCTCTTAGGGCGTCTGAGCTTAGAATTGATGATGTGTATAATGGAACTTTAAATAAAATTCCCCCCTATGAAGAATTAAAGCTTAAATATGATTTAACTGATACCGAAATTGCTTATGTTGGAGACGATCTAATAGACATTCCTGTTATGCAGAAAGTTGGCGTTCCAATCGCAACTCAGAACGCATCAGTTCCTTGCAAAAATGCTGCTGTTCATGTCACAAAAGCCTCAGGTGGGGAAGGCGCATTTCGAGAAGCTGTAGAATGGATACTTGCGAAACAAGGGCGACTAGAAGAAGTCATTGAAGATCTAAGAAATAAAGTTCTGAGTCCTTAGTGTATAGATATATCTTCTTTACTTTTTTAATTTTAGGATGCAGCAGTACTGAAGAAAAAAAAATAGGTGAAACAAGAGAAGGTCTTCCTGATGCTGAAAGCTGGAATGCTACAATCACACTTACCAACAAAGGCGCAAAAAGAGCTGTTATTAAATCAGGCCATCTTGAAAAGTACCAACAAAGACAGTATATTTTATTGGATCAAAATGTCGATGCAGATTTTTATAATAATCAGGAAATTTATACTAGTAACCTTAAATCTGATATTGCTGAAATAGATGAAGCTAAAGATTTTTTGATTGCAATGGGTAATGTGATCGTGGTTTCGGATAGTGGAGTAACCCTTTTTACCGATACTTTATCGTGGAATAATGTTGATGAAAAAATCTTTACTGATGATAGCGTCATTTTTATTACTGAACAAAGCGACACATTGTACGGAGTTGGTTTTAAGTCTGATTTGGAATTAAATAACTGGGAGATCTTAAAACCTACTGGTGTTTTTGGTGAAGAATAATATGAAAAATAATCACAAAAAATTAAGTGCAAAAAAATTGTGCAAAAAATACGGTGATTTTTGGGCTGTTAGAGAAGCAGATCTCGAAGTCAATAAGGGTGAAATCGTCGGCCTTTTAGGTCCTAATGGAGCTGGAAAAACAACAACATTTTATATGATTACTGGAATGATTAAGCCCACTCAAGGAAGTATTTTTTTAGATGAATCAAATATAACTAAAAAGGCCATGTACCAAAGAAGTAGATACGGCATCGGTTACCTACCCCAGGATGAATCAATTTTTAGAAAACTATCCGTTGAAGATAATTTGAGACTTGTGCTTGAAATGAGCCAATTATCAAAAGCTGAGCAACAGCATAAAATAGACGAATTGCTATCTGATCTTTCTATCAATCATATAAGAAGCAGTTTTGGTGGAAACCTTTCCGGAGGAGAAAGAAGAAGAGTTGAAATTGCTCGAACGCTCGCTCTTGATCCTGATTTTATTTTGCTTGATGAGCCCTTCGCAGGCGTTGACCCAATCGCGGTAGAGGACATTCAATCGATAGTAAGCTCATTAAAAGAGAAGAACATCGGAGTTTTAATTACAGATCATAATGTTAGAGAAACTCTCTCAATCACCGATAGGTCTTACCTTCTCTTTGATGGAAAAATTTTAAAATCTGGAACCTCAGAGTTTCTTGCAAACGATGAAGAGGCTAGAAGGCTTTATCTTGGAGAAAGTTTTTCTTTATAAATGTCACAGCTCAAACAGAAACAAACTCAAAGCCAATCTCTCTCCCCCCAGCAAATCCTACAAACTTTAGTTCTGCAGCTAAACTCAAATACACTTGAACAAAAAGTTTTAGATGAGCTAGAGAGTAATCCACTTCTTGAGTCAGTCGATTCTAATGAAGATGATCAGAATGAAGATTTGATTAGCGAGGTTGACTATGAAGATGATCCCGATGAATTTGAACCTGCCAATATTTACAGCAATCAAAAAATCAATGAGGATATCCCTATTGAGGAGCAGTTAGATTTCCTTCAAAACCTCTCTAATCAATTAAGCGAATTTAATCTTAGTGAAAAGGAAAGAGATATCGCTGAGGAAATTGTATGGAATCTCGACGAAAATGGATACTTATCACTCGATATCATTCTTATAGCAGATCGTTTTAACGTAACTGAGAATGATGCGGAAAAAGTTTTATTTAAAGTCCAAAAATTAAATCCACCTGGAATTGGTGCACGCAATCTGCAAGAATGCCTCTTGCTTCAACTGAATAAAAAAAATCAAGAAAATCATCGTAAGGTCATTGAGCTTCATTTTGATAAATTTGTAAATCACAATTATAAGCCAATTGTCAATGCCCTTGGGTTGAAAAATAAAGAATTAGAAAATATAATAGCCGATATTAAAAAATTGAATCCCTACCCAGGAGAAGGAAAGATCAAGAATAGTAATGACGCAATAATTCCTGATTTGATTATTTCTTTTGAAAAGAATGAATGGAAGATTACTATAAACGATTCATGGATAACAGATTTATCAATTAATAGAGACTACTTAGATATGATGGGCAAAAATACCATTTCAAAGGACACCAAATTATTTTTAAATCAAAAATTTGACTCTGCTAATTGGTTAATCAAGGCTATTGAGCAAAGACATAAGACACTAACTTTAGTAATGAATGAAATAATTAAATATCAGCCTAATTTTTTTAATGGGGATATTTCTTCATTAAAACCGATGAAATTAAAAGATATAGCTGATAAATTAAACATGGACATATCAACTATTAGCAGATCAACTAGAAACAAATATGTTGATACGCCATTTGGATTATTTGAACTGAAATCCTTTTTTACTAAAAGCTATGGTTCGGATGGTGGAGAAGATGTTAGCACAAAAGTAATTAAAGATTTATTGAAACAATTGATTAAAACAGAGGTTAAACAAAAACCCCTAACCGATGCAAACCTTGCAGATGAATTAAAATTAAAAGGCTACCCAATAGCCAGAAGAACCGTGACGAAGTATCGTGAGGAGTTAAAATTTCCTTCGGCGCGTCAGCGGCGTCAAATAACAAATTAGAAAGGTAAGTTATGGCATATAAAAGAATAATTATAGGAGACCAGGAAATAAAAATTCCTAAGTTAAGCCTTGGAGTCTTTCCATTGATTGGAATTTTTCTTGTATTGTGGCTTTTGACAGGAATTTATGTTGTAGGACCTGATGAGGTTGGCGTTGTGCAAACTTTGGGAAAATATTCCCGCGCCGCCCAATCTGGACTAAATTACCATTTTCCTTACCCGATAGAAAAAGTAAGCACGCCAAAAGTTACAGAAGTTAAAAGAATTGAGATCGGTTTTAGAACAGTAGGCAAAAATCAGTATCAAACTATTGCTCGAGAAAGCCTTATGCTGACTGGAGATGAAAACATTGTTGATGCCGAAATGATCGTTCAATATAGGATTAAGGATCCTGTTGCGTACACATTTAATTTCATTGAGCCAGAGCTTACAGTTCGACAGGCTGGAGAAGCTTCGCTAAGAACAGTGATTGGTAAAAATAATATTGATGAAGCGCTGACCTCGGGAAAGTTTATGATTCAAGAAGAAGCCAAAGAGCTTATTCAAGCCATTCTTGATAAATATAACACAGGTATTCTTGTGGTTGCGGTTCAGCTTCAAGACGTTAGCCCCCCTGAACAGGTCATTGCTGCATTTAAAGACGTTGCATCAGCAAAAGAAGATAAGAACAGGATGATAAATCAAGCCGAGGGTTATCGTAATGACGTAATTCCTAAGGCTCGAGGAGAGGCACAAGCTCAAATACGTGAAGCTGAAGGGTATAAAGAAGCTAGAATTGCTAGGGCAGAAGGAGATGTTTCTAAATTCAACGCTGTCTTGAAAGAATATCGAAAGTCAAAAGAAGTGACTGAAACTCGAATGTTTTTGGAAACTGCTGAAGAAATTCTTTCAAACCGCGAAAAAATCATTGTGCCTGATGGTAAGGAAGGAAGCAACTTAATTAACCTTCTTAACCTAAAAGCCAAGGAAGGAAACTAAAGATGAAAAAAGCATTGTCATTGTTACTACCAGTTATAGCATTGGTAGGATTTAGTTCAATATTTATTGTTGATGAAACCGAACAAGTCGTCATTCTTCAATTGGGAAAACCTGTAAAAACAGTAACTAAACCAGGATTAAATTTTAAACTTCCGTTCCCCATTCAGGAGAAAATCACTTTTGATGATAGGTTGCTCGAATACGATTCTCCACCTGAAGAGATTTTAAGCAAAGACAAAAAATCTCTAATTGTTGATAATTATGTTCGTTGGAAAATTGTTGACCCCCTTCAGTTTTTAAAAACTGTACAAGCAATCCCAACAGCAAAAAGTAGAATGGATGATATTGTATACTCTGAGCTCAGAAGAGAGCTTGGTACTCATGATATGGTTGAAATAATTACAGAAAATCGTGAGGAGATTATGGATGTTATTACTAGAGAAAGTAACTCTGCTACACTTGACTACGGTATCTCCGTTGTAGATGTTAGAATCAGAAGAGTTGATCTCCCAGCAGAGAATGAAGCATCTATCTATGCTCGTATGGAAGCCGAGAGAAAGAGACAGGCAAATAAGTTTAGATCGGAAGGTGAAGAAGAAGCGCAAAAAATAAGAGCAGCTACAGATAGAGATAAAACTATTATTTTAGCTGACGCCTATAAAGAAGCTGAAAGAATACGAGGTGAAGGTGACGCGAAAGCCGTCCAGGTTTATGCTAGATCCTACTCATCTGATCCTAAGTTTTATGAATTTGTAAGAACACTTGATACCTATAAGAAGGTTGTAGATGACAAAACTACCCTTGTTTTACCTTCTGACTCTAAACTGTTTAAACTGCTCATAGATGGTAAATAAATAGAATGAAAAGAGACTTCATTCATATTACTGATTATAAATTAAGCGAAATTCATGATTTTTTAGATACGTCAGTGGAAATAAAAAACAGACTTCATCGCGGTGAAGTCTTCAAGCCTTTTGAAGGGAAGTCTCTTGCAATGGTTTTTGCAAAGCCATCAGCTCGAACTAGAGTGTCTTTTGAGACTGGTTTCTTTCGCTTAGGAGGTCATGCTTTATACTTAGGTCCGAACGATATCGGTATTGGAAAAAGGGAAGCTGTTAAGGATATAGCTAGAGTTTTAAGCAGATACAATGATATGATTATGGCGAGACTTTTTGATCACCAACACATGATTGAGCTTGCTGAAACTTCTTCTATTCCTGTAATTA
>TARA_B100001121_G_scaffold82359_1_pt1 | contig 13786 bp, 13 predicted proteins | sample TARA_B100001121 | Tara Oceans TARA_B100001121 (sample SAMEA2622817) | marine metagenome | biome: marine biome (ENVO:00000447); feature: surface water layer (ENVO:00002042); material: "saline water (ENVO:00002010), including plankton (ENVO:xxxxxxxx)" | depth 5 m
ATTTCTTTTCTAATTTAGCATTTTTGGCTTCAACAGCATTTTTAAGCATGGTAGAAGCAACTTCAAATAACTTTCCTGAGTGTCTAACTTCTACGTTCATTCCTAAATTCATTAAATCTTGATACGATTTCATCGCTTCCGTGGCGTATGTGTCCATATCTTTGTCTTCAGCGTCTAAGCCTGTAACTTGTGGTAATGCACGATCAATTTTTTCAGCAGTTGTAATTGCTTTTAAGATTGGTGTTGCATCGGTGTTCTGGATGCTATTTTCTTTAGTTTGCTCGTTATCTTCCTCTTGAATTTCTTCTTGGCTATCTTGATGTTTCGAATCTTCTGTTTGCCCGATAGTTTCCTGCTCATCTAAACCCTCCTTGGCTTGATCTATTATATCTTCCATTGGTATTTTATTTTCATCTGTCATTTTTAGTACCTATTAACTACGTATATAATTATTTATCTCTTTAATTTATATATTGATTCTTCATTGAGTATTCTAAACATAATGCCTTTACGTTTGCACCATTCCCCGGCCGCTTTCCATTTAGCTCTATTAAGTGCAATAGTGGCCCTGTCTTTTGCAGTCTTGGCCGCTTCCTGAATTGTTTGTGCCCTTGGTTTTACTTCGATCATTTCAGCACGTGGCTTGCCACTTTTAGTTAGATACTGTATCAAGAAATCAGGAACATAAACTGTGTACTTGCCTGTGAAAGGATTACGATAGGGTATCTTAACAGGTTCACTTGACCAAGCAACTATGTTTGGATTGGTATCACAGAACTGCATAAATGCCGCTTCCCAACTTGATCTATAGATTGGTACACGTTGCCCAACATACTTGCGTGGGTTCTTTGGTTCAAATTGTCCTTGTTTAAAATAAGCCATCAGTAGTATTTAACCACTAAATTATAAATTTTTACATTCTATACTTAATCTGTAGTATTCGTTTTGTTCAAATTTTATCCATTTATCTTTGGCTTCGATGCATTCATTATAACTCATTGGTTCCTGATAAACTGCTTGATTACCAACATACACCCATTCAGATCCATTGAATCCCCACAAAGATAAAACTATGACAAATAGTTCAACCATTAGTAGGCAATCATTCGTTTAATATGGTTAGGTGTTTGTGAAACTGTTAATACTGTGCCAACCTGACTAGTTATTGGACGATAGTGATTTATTAATGTTAATCCTAAATTTGAAAATGCAATAGGATCAGTTGTTGATTCAAAAAGTTGATCAAAAGAAATGTTTAAAGTCTTGACAGCATCAATACAAAGTAGTGCGTATGCTTTTGCAATTTGTTCGCCAAGTCCTGCTGATGTAAACACTCCTAATATGTAATCATATTTTGCCGGCGATATTTGATTTAGAACACCACCATAACTATTTAAAATTAAAGTTGTGATATCTTCCGAGTTCAATCCAGGCTGTGCATTTTGTAGTGCATTGAAGACATTACCAAATAGAGTTACTACTTGTTCTTCACCACCTAATCTTGCTATTTGTTTTGTACTTTGGTTTGCCATTATCTATTTTTCACCTGTTTTGCAAAATTGGCATCATATCCACTGCTATTCACAATGTTATTTCTTGATACGTTACCATTTTTATTTTTTATAATTTTACCGTTAGCACTAACATTACTTCCTGACGAATTTCCTCTAAAGTTTTTCGAGTCCGGATTCCATCTACCATCTCCAGGACCTGTAAATCCTGTCTTTAACTTGTCACCTAGACCGCCAATAAAGTTACTGCCGCCACTGCCACCTGATTTACCTCCACCTAAGAAACTAGACACTGCTGATTTCGTTGTGCTGTAAACTTCACTTGATGCGGCGTTAATTGCATCTGTTATAGGAGTACCATTCAATATACTTCCATTAAATGCCGCTCCAACTGAACTGATTGCTTGTGAAACAGAGTTTGCTCCCATTACATTTGAGCCTGAACCTACTGTTGCCGCAGATGTATCTGATCCAACACTTGACGCAGAAAGTTTTGTCCAGTCTGTATTTTCTACTGCTGTACCTGACTTACCTTCATCTTCAACTTGAGCTGTTGTTGGTGTGTCTGGCATATCTTCTGTTTCAAATACTTGATTTAAGTCAATACTAATATCTTGTTGCGATGAATCAAATGAATGATTAAGTGTTTCATATATTACTGTTTCATATGCAAACTGTAAACTAATTTCTATTGGTTGACTTGATTCATACGTGAATAAGTCATGTTGCATTGCAATAACTTTAGGATGTATAAATCTAATTAAGTTATATTTTTTAGCATGTACTATAAACAAGTCTAAACTTTTTATCGGATATGTATGATTAATAATACTTGATTCTAAACCAAAATTATGACTTGATAAAAATTCGTCTTTATCTGTTAGTGAATTTGGTTGATATGGTGATCTGTTTGCTTGTTTTGAACTACCCATATCACCTGCATACGTTGGACTTTTGTTTCTTCCATCTCTAAGGTTTAATTCATATAAGTATTTCCAAAACTTTAATGCTGAATTATTCATTGTATCATGGAAAACTATGTTAATTGGATCATAATCTACACGTCTATATACATTTCTTTTTCTATTGTATTGATTTAATGTATCGTACTGGAAATTAACTTTTGGTCCATCTACTGATTTTACATTAAACATCAAAGAACGTCTAATTGCATCTAATGTTTCTTGTTTGTTTCTTTGCGTTGCACCAGTAACATTTAATCTTCTTTTCTTTTCTTCATATGATATACCTCTTTCAGTTGGAGGTATATTTCCACTCCATGTTTCTGCTAACATGTTATCATATGATTCTGCTATTTCATCTGAGAAAATAGTTTCAAATAAATCTGTTCCTGAAAATCTAAATGCCGCAACGTATTCAAATTTTAATCTAGGAACCCCTGTCATTAATGTTGCTGGGGCTTGTCTTAATGTGTATGTGTCTTGTGCTCTTGTTGGAGGTCTTACATTTGGATCACTATTATCTGCTGGTCCTCTTTGAAAACTTCCCGTCGCTTGGTCAAGGCTTAATCTCTGTTCAGCTTCTGGAGATAAACTATCGATAGCATCTTGGTTTATTGCTATTGCTGATTCTTGTGGTCCACCAGGTGGTAAACCACTTATATCTTGTTGGGTGGATACAGAAGAAGCTCCTCCTAATTGTGAGTCGATGAACTTCTTCTGTTCCGGAGTAATTTTATTTGGGTCGACCTTACTCATTATATATACTCCTGTCTAAAAGATATTATTAACTGATACCTGTTGAGCCACCAAATGTTAATGGGAATTGTGGGAATATTTCTCCACCACCAGGACCAAAATGTGTAGCATTGTCGTATCTCATAGTCATAATAACTTGTACAGGTTCAGAAACAGCATAATCACCGTCTGAGTAATCAACGTTCTGTAAGAAACAACCTTCTAAGTTCCATTGTTCTAACTCTGCATCATTAGTACCATCTAAGATCTCAACTTTTGTAGTGAATTTGTATTGACCACCACTAATTGGACCAGTCTGCTCAAAGTGGTTCATTTGTTTCTGAACTTGCTGACCAGTTAATCTTGAAATACTGTTGTTGATGTCATCACGTAAAGTGAGTGTGATAGGTTCCCAAGTGTGTTTACCCATCATGTATGCCACTGAGTTATAAACGTGTACAGGAACTTCTTCGTGTGTTACTTTTGGTCTCGTTATGTTCATAACCTGTTGAGTCAAATCAACTGGGTTCGCACCTAAGTTACCAAATCCTGTAAAACGTACTCTAAAACGATATTTAAGTTTTGGTTGTAAAATACCACCTCTACCTGTAGAACCGTCTATTGGTACGCCAAATTTGTTTAATGTAGCCATTGTAATCTCTCCTTACAAATTAATTTGTATTACTAGTATTTAGTCAAATATAGGAAAATTTAGAAAAAAGTTTGAGCTTAAAGGGTAAAAAAAAGGCTACTGTATCTCTACAGTAGCCTTTTTATGTGTATTTTAACTATTAACTATAGCTCATATTCTCACCAGTGTTCTTTATTCTGATCGGAATGTATATGAATTCAGCCGCTTTTGCTGGCTGTATCGCTACATCGATCCACATCTGGTTAGCATCAATTCTAGTTGGTGTGTTGTTTGAATCATCACAAACAACTAAGAAGTCAAATAATGCTCTTTTTGAAGCCAAGTCTGCTAAGAATCTTTCAAAAGTATCAGTTACTTGATCTCTTGTCATTCTGTCATTTAATTCAAACAAGAATGGTTTTGCAAGTTGATCAAATTGATATCTTAAGTAAACAATTAATCTTGCTACGTTAACTCTATCAAGTGCTGATGATACAGGGTGTAATGTTTTTTGACCAAACACTACTAAACCTCTGTTAGGCATAAATGCAATTGGGTTAACTTTCTTAGAGTATAGTGTATCTCTTGAACCTTCACTTAATACAACTGAATTATATTCGCCCGTTTCTGAGTCAATATAACCAACTGATGATGCATTTGTTACTAAACCTCTTTGGTAACCTGCTGGTGCAAACCATTGGAATGCCGCGTTATCATTGAAAGCAATAGTTCTTAATGCTATGTGTGAAGCTGGAACAACAACGTTGTTACCTGCTAAATCAGTTGTTAATGCTGATGGATAATAAACAGATGAGTAAGTGTTACCTGATACTAAACCATCTTCACCGTTAGTTGTTGCATTTGCTGAGTTTGACATCCAGTTAGATACATCTGAAGGAGTTTTTAATCTAAATGGAGCATCAACAATAATAAATGCAGTTTCTTTTCTTGCTGTATTAAGAGCAATCATTTCATCATATGTTTCAGCATAACCTGGACATGCAATTAAATTAAAGAATCTTGAGTCTGCTCTAATTTCATCGTTTGATGTAAACACAGATTGTAAAGCTGTTACAACAACTTGTCTCTGTGCTTTTCTGCCCATGAATGGAGAACCATCTGCTTTGTTGCCCGCCGCATTAATCCAAATTGGACCAATGTCTGTGCCGTTAACAATATATGATGTTTTGTATTCTTTTACATTGTAACCTGATACTCTAGTGTTAAACAACAATGTACCTTCTGCATAGTTAGCCGGATCAACTGCATCTGAATTAAATGATGCATATGGTGAACCCCAACCTTGTGTTGCTGTTGTAGTACCTGCTGGGTCACCTACTGCATCACCAAACACAATGCCAGAAGCTGATGATTGATCAGTGTTATCAAGTAATACCCATGCACTTGTACCCGTGTTGTATCTGTAAATTTTTGGATATGCTTCTAATTCATTTGAGTCAATCCAAATGTCACCGTTTTCAAGTGCTGTACCATCTGATTGTTTAGTTGGTTCACTTGATACCATTTGTAAGTCTCTTAAACCTGAAGCCATACCGTTTTTACCAGTATTAACATTAGACGCTGTAAATGTGTCTTTTGAGTTTGCGTATGCAAACCATTTCATAGTACCACCGTCGTTTTCAGCAACATATAAATCTGCTGTTAAGTTAGTGTCATACCATAAAGTACCATCTACTGGCGCTGTTGTTGGTGCGTTAGCTGATGCTTCATAAGCCAAATCGCTCCATAATGAAGCCATGTACCATGAATCAGAACCTGAAGCCATATTATCTGTGAAGCCTAAAGTTGCTGTTGTTACACCAATTACAGTCCCTGCTGTTGTTGTATCTTCAATCCAAATGTTTTTACCATTTGTTCTTTCAAGTTTTAAGTACTCTTTTGTACCTGAACTTGCTTCGATTGATGCTACAACTGTTTTAGCCGCCAATTGTGTGTCGTTGTTAATTGCGCCAACGATTTCTGCTAGTGTTACATTTGAACCTGCACCGCCTGCCGCTGTTACTGTTACGTCTTGGTTACAAATATTAATTTTTAAACCTGTCTCTGCACCAGTTAAGTCAATACCATTACCTGAAAGGTCTGCGGTCCCAGTAGCTGTTGTTGTAGTTCCAGTACCTCTTAATCTAATTGTGTATTCTACTTCTGGTGTTGAGTTGTTTGCTGTTTGTTTGTATGTTGCGTTATCAATTCTATCATTGTCCCACGCCGCATCATCTTCGTCATCAAATCTAACATACAATGAATTAGCCGCTGGTTTTAAGTCTGTAATTGCATTGTCATCATCAGCATATAATGGTGCTGAAATTGTTGACCATGTGTTTGTGCCTGTTGAAAAGTATTTTACTACTACGTTAGCACCACCGCCAACTGCTGTTGATTTAATCCAAACAGAACCTGCCACTGCCGCACTTGGAGCCGAACCTGAACCTGGCTGTATGAATACAGCTGGTGTACCTGATTTTGCGGCAATCCATGTATCAGCACCACATTGGTACCATGTACCTGAAACTTTTTCCCAAAGTTTTGCAGTTGCTATTCCGTTTGTTGTGTTTGAACCGTTAGCAACAATAACAAAGTCACCATTTGCACCATAAGATGTTTTTGGTGTTCTTTCTGTATCGTTGTTTACGTTCGATGTTGCTGAAGCATTTGGTTCATCAGTTAATACTGCTGGAGTTTTTTTACTCCAATTTGTACCATCTGCTTGATATACACCCCAATTAGTTGACGCTGTGTCTAACCAATATGTTCCGTTATTTGGTGTACCTGCTGGAACGTTTGTTGAGCCTGTAAGTTGAGCTAAATCTACATCAGCACGAACTACGAACGCTCTATTTGAAATTCCTAAGTATGAATATGCGGCTAATAAACCGTATTCATTTCTTTCATCACCTGGCAACATAGTTGAACCAGCTGAATAAAATGTTGGTGTACCGAATGTCGATAACAGTTCTCTTTGTGAACCGATCAAATACGCTTTACCCACGTTTGCACTTGTAGTACCAATTGCTGTTGAATTTGTAGTGCTTGGATCAGCTTTGTCTTTTGCTGAAGCCACTACAAATAAAGGCACTGTACCCTGTGATGCGCCGGCGTAAAACGATTCATCAGTTACTGTAACTGAAACACCCGGTGAAACTAAATCTGGCATTGTAATCTCTCCTTCATAAAGTATGGCAACTATCTTGTTACCATTATACATTATTTATTTAAAGTTGGGTAAAAGAGGGTGGTTTAAGCACCTATATTTTCCCCTTTAAAAGGGCAGTAAATACATATATGACAGACAATAGACCATTATGTAGTAAATGTAAGTCTAGACCCAGTGCCTTTAATTATAAAAAAGGTGATAAGACCTATTATCGTAAAATGTGCGACAAATGTATACGTTTAAGCAAGGGCAAAGGCATAAGTTCTACGGCTACATGGCAACAACACGGATACAAAAAGAAAGCCATATGTGAGAAGTGTGGTTTCAAAGCCAAACATCATGCACAATTAGATGTGTATCATGTAGATGGCGATTTACGTAATAGTGCTGTTAATAATTTAAAAACTATATGTGCCAACTGTCAAAGAATTATGACCATGGAAGAATTTAAATGGCGTCAAGGTGATTTAATGCCTGATATTTAAAATATTTGAGTTGCTTTTTTGTCTTTTGATACTCTAGATAATACTTTGGCAACACTGTTAACTTTGTCAGTCAACTGTTCTAATGTACCGTTATTTTCAATTATAAAGTCCACTAGCACACCTGTATGATCCCACTCACTTGCATGTATACCAATATCCGATAATTGTTGTTCAGCGAATGCATCTCCTTCTTGTGCTTGTTTGGCTAATTCAGTCCAATGTGGATCTTCTCCACGTTTTACTCTAATAGTAAATCCGCCCATCTGTTTTACAAATGCCAGTTCATTTCTAAATCTACAATCAGTAATAATTGTTGGTTTTTGACCGCCTGCAATATATCTATGTTCTAAACTATCTAACCAAATTTTGTGATGGAAAGATTCTCTCATTATTTCAGTACCAATAATTTGCAATGCAAGCCTTGGTGTAAAATTTTTGATTGCTAGTTTAGTTGCCCAGTAGGGATCAACACATTCTCTAAAATGCCTACTGTGATCAGTGTCACCTTCCAACGTTTTTCTGGGCCAATTAAATATATTTGATACAGCATCTTTCAATGGTGCCGCAAATGAGTCTCTTTTATAGTCGTGTTGTGATGCTAAAATATCTGCAACAGTATTTTTACCACTGCCGATCCAGCCTACTAATCCAATAATCAATTTACCACCTCAATTTTAATTGTGTTGCAATGTCTTTGTTATCAACTTTTACAGTCAATTCATCACAACCAGCATCTTCCCAATGCCAGTCTTTTTCATATTTGTAACCAAGCATACCCATATAGTTGGCAACTCTAGCCACTGCATCAACTTCTCTGTAGTTGGCATTCAAAGCACCACCTTCAACACTGGTACCTGTTGATTGTCCTATATATTCATCTCTTTTGGAAATTTTATCTATATCTAAAGTAACTTCAATCATGTTACTATATTATAACATTATTCAAATCTTGTCAAATGAAATTATCCAATTATTATACCAAGTGGATCACCACCATCTGTATAGTTTCTAATTTCTTCTTCTAACCTATCCATTGTAGATTGTGCTTCTGCTTTAAGATCAGCACCATTTAGTGTAACTCCACCTTGTGCACCAGGTAACTGGCCAAATTTTGATCTTGCTTCGCCTAACATCATTTTACACTGTGCGAGTGCATATTCTCTTATCCATGACTTTGCGTATGGATCATCTAATAACGTTTCATCTGTACGTTTCATATAAACTTGTAATAATAATGTTTCTGCATTTCTTGGTCTTCTAATAATTGTAAATTTTTTAGTTACTGTGTCCCAAGTAAAATTAATTTTGTTACCAAACAATCTACCAACTGTTTCTTGATATTGACTGAATGCTTCCCAAGTAGTTAAACCACCAATTCTACCTGCTTGTAAAAAGTATAAGTTGGTATATGCAATTTCAAAAGGATCAACGTCAATACCTGATTGCTGATCTGATCCTAATGCACGTCTAAATGTTTCACGTACTTCGATTACTTCATTTGGTAATGTGTATTCATTTATGTCTTTTTGCATTTGTAAAAATAATGTTGCTTCTTCATTAGCATTTGACGATCTTTGTCTAAATCTATCAAAAGCCATGTCCAAACCTTGATTGTAGTGTTTTGGATCAAGCTCAACATCAACCATACCATCACCAAGTAGGTTACGCATATCTTCAATAATTTTGTCTCTATTAGATTTTACTTTGGCCATTTTAATATCCTATACTTGTATTTATTTCCTTATTGGAAAATACGGAGTAGTATAGTTTCCTTATTTAATCTTCCGTTAAGTTTAGTTTCAGTCGTAGATAGTGCGTTAAAAGTGTTCTTAATCGCTTGTAAACCCCCCGTATTTAGCTTTTCCAGGACATCTTGGGGTTTACGTACTGTTTTCTGTAAAGCCGTGCTTAGATCGTAATTTAATAGGGTTGTGCCTTTGAGTGTTAAACCATGATGTTTATGTGTGGCTTCATATATACCCAGTTTCCTGTTTTTAGTATTGAATACTACCACTGCTGTACAACCTGGTAAATTAATAGGTTGTTCAGACACTAATTTTAGATCTTTATCTTCTGGTTTATATTTGACTTTGGCCGCTAGTTTTTCTTTTGAAGGTGGCTTATACTTGCGTGGCTTACGTTGTTTCTTTTTATTTGCTTCCCATAATTCACAATCTTTGTATACACGTTCCCACCAAGCAATATGCTGTTTCATTTGAGATTTAGAATAAGATTCAAAACTTTCTACGTAATCTTGTTGTTCATCTGTACGATCTTTTGGCTTGATATCTCTATATTCTAGCCCTTTTACTTGCTCATCAATATATACATCTACTTGTTGTTTAAGCATTTTCATAAAAGCACCAGGAATATCGTTACTAAGAAAGTAGTGATATGCTTTAAATTTCTTTGGATCTTCATCTCTTGCCCATACATTTTCAAAGGCATCATCTATATCGCCAACAATATACATCAACCTTCTACGCATACGATCTTGTATCGAAGGGCGTTTTGGCTTTTCTTCAACTGGCTCTATTTCAGTTGGTTTTTCTTCAACTGTTTTTTCTTCTACAGGCTGTTCAGCTACTTCTGGTGCATTTTCGCTACGATTTTCGTCTAAACGCCTTAGGAAATCTGGTATATCCAGCAATTTATCGTTTTTCAATTTTTTCTCATCCATACTGCTATATATACATCATTATACATAATTCGCTAGTTTTGTCAATCTTTGATTGAATAAATAGTTATACAAAAGGATATTGACATGCCACGACTGAGCTTATGGAAACCACAAAAAGGTAACGATTACAAAATGATAGATCGTGTGATCCGCGAACATTTTAATGTTGGTGGTACTGGCGTATTCATACACAAATACCTTGGTCCACATGCTCAAGCAAACAGTACAGACAGCACACAACCTGATAATTCTGTGGTACGTCCTAACAATATACAAGATTTATTATTTCTAGAAAACAGAGATCGCAAGTATGATGCTGATGTTTATGATATGCGTGGTGTATATCAGGTACAAGATTCAGATTTTGATCTAACACAATTTGGTGCATTTTTATCCAACGATACTATCTATATGACATTTCATTTAAATGAAATGATTAATATTTTAGGTAGAAAATTAATGAGTGGTGATGTATTAGAATTACCACATCAACGTGATGACACCATGTTAGATATGGCACGTTTAGAGTTTACCACAAAGCCAGCAAAAAAATTTAGAAAAGGCGAAACCATTACAGGTGCAACAAGTGGTACAACTGCGACAGTGATAAATTATAATCACGATGCAAAAGTTTTAAGAATGGTCACTGATGGAGATTTTACAGTTGGTGAAACTGTTACAGGTACATCAAGTTCTGCCGCAGGAGAAGTTGCGGCTTATTATCCAGAAGGACCACAAGCAATCAACAGATATTATGTAATCGAAGACGCGGCAAGAGGCAGTGAAGGTTATTCGCCAACTTGGTATCCGCACATTTGGAGAGTTAAATGTACTCCATTAGTAGACAGTCCAGAGTTTTCAGATATACTTGGTACTGGTGAACAAAAAGATGATTTACGAAATTTAATTTCTACATATCAATCAGAAATTGATATAGGTGATGCAATTGTCAATCAAGCACAAACAGAAGTTCCTAAAAAAGGTTACGAAACTGCACACCTATATGTGAACAAAGCAGACCAATTTATTCCTGGTAGTTTATATGGACATTGGCAAACCAATGTTGCGTCATTTAAACTATATGAATCAACGGAATCAAATTGGCAAACATTTGATCACTTTGTAAGTTCAACGGCACCAACTGCTAATTTTAAAAACGGTGACTATTGGTTAGACACAGCAAACACCAACTGGGGATTATATGTTGGTAACGGTACTGTGTGGAACAGCCAGGCTGTATCAGTAGTTGACTCGGCAAATATTGATGGCAGTACTAAAACACCAATATCATCATATGTACCTTCAAATGATTATGCTGTAGTAGTTTCAGATAGAAACGTTGGTGCAACGTATTTCAAAAAAGTTGCAAATGGTTCATGGGTAAAAATTGCAACAGATTCAACAACGACTGGTTTACTTGGAGTAGATGTTGCAATAGGAACAACTCAACCTTCAACTAATACAAGTGGTAAAATTTGGTGGAGAACAGAAACTGAAAATGGTTTAAACATTTCATTTAAAAAATATTCTTCAACAACAGACAGTTGGGTTACACAAGATATTAAACTACACTCAAGTCAAGATTCAGCCAACAATGCATTTGGATTTAGTAATAAAGTTGGTGTACATGCCGGATCGGCAACACCACCGAATGGTATTGCAATAGCACACACAGGTTCTAGTTTCCCAAGTTCATTAAACGATGGAGACTATGTATTACGTACTGATTATGAACCAAACAGATTATTCAAGAAAGCTGGAAATAGATTTATTAGAATATCAGATGACCATAGAGGTAGTTATTCTGCGGCAAATAGAATATTAAATACATTTATAGAAAACACAAACACTAATACAGATAATACAGATGGTAAAGAGCAACAAGGATTAAGTAAAGCAGTTAAACCTAGGACGGATGTATAATGGCACAATTTTGGTATGATCAACAGATAAGAAGATACTTATTACAATTTGTACGTATCTTTAATGGCTTTCAAATTGAGAGTGGTCAAAAAAATGCCGGTGGTACATCTTCACAAGTTTATAGAACTGTACCAATGCGTTATGCAGATATGTCAAGAATGGTTGCACACGTATTGCGTGGTAACACAGAAAACGCATTAAACTCTACACCATTTATGACTTGCCATGTTGCTAATTTAAATGTTGCAAGAGAACGTAGACACGATCCTAAATTAATTTCAGCACAGCAAATTCAAGAACGAAAATATGATTCTGTTAATGATCAATACACAGCAGAATTAGGTAATACTTATACAGTAGAACGTTACATGCCTGTGCCTTATGATTTAACCATTAACGTTGACGTTTGGTGTTCAAACACAGAACAAAAATTACAACTATTAGAACAAATATTAACTTTGTTTAATCCAACAGTAGAAATACAAGCAAACACAAATCCGTTAGATTGGACAAACATTACAGTTGTTGAATTAATTGATATACAATGGTCATCAAGATCTGTTCCTCAAGGAGTAGATTCTCAATTAGATATTGCTACACTTATTTTCCAAGTTCCAATTTGGATTAACCCCCCAGCAAAAGTTAAAAAGCAATCAATCATACAATCTATTATCAATAGAATTCACTTAGATGACAATTTATCTGATTTAGAATATGATAAAAATATGTCAGATTTTTTTGAACAATTTAGTAATCTTGAAGAAATTGTTGTTACACCACAAGATGCACAGGTTGATGTAACTGGTAATACTGTAAGTCTGTTAAATGCACATGGTATTAATGAAGGTTATTCTTGGAAAGAATTCTTTGAACAATACGGAGAATTCCAAGCATCTACGTCAAAATTAAAATTAAGAAGAGCGTCTGATATTGAAGATTCGACACAAGACATTGTTGGAACAATTGCTTATAATCCAACAAATGATAACCAATTAATTTTTACAATCGATTCAGCAACATTACCAACCAATACTCAAAATGCTGTATTAAAAATTATTGATCCTCAAAAAAATCAACCAGGAGATGGTACACTAGCAGGACAACAAGCTGGCCAAAGATATTTAATTATTAATGATATTGTACAAAATTCTAGTAACTGGGGTAATGTAGTTGCATCTACAAATGATATTATCGAATTTGATGGTATACATTGGAATGTATCTTTTGATGCAAGTGTAAATGGATCAACTCCACAATATGTTACAAACAGTACTACAAATTATCAATACAAATGGAATGGTACTGAATGGATCGACACTTACCAAGGTCAATACAAACCAGGTTATTGGATACTAAATTTAGCAGGCATTTAACACATTGACTAAATTGTAAAACCGTGCTATAAATATATGTATGTACGATGCCGTAGGAGCCACTTTTTTATCAAAAGATACGAAAAAATTTTGTCTTAACATGCGATCAAAAAAAGTAAGTAATCCAGGAACTTGGAGTTTTTGGGGTGGCAAAGTAGAAAAAGGCGAAACAGTGATTGGTGCTCTTAAAAGAGAAATAAAAGAAGAAATTGGATTTGTTCCTAAAATTATTAAAATACATCCACTAGATATCTATCAAAGTAATGATGGTCATTTTATGTATCATACATTTGTTATTGTTACACCAACTGAAT
>TARA_B100001121_G_scaffold70715_2_pt1 | contig 13784 bp, 18 predicted proteins | sample TARA_B100001121 | Tara Oceans TARA_B100001121 (sample SAMEA2622817) | marine metagenome | biome: marine biome (ENVO:00000447); feature: surface water layer (ENVO:00002042); material: "saline water (ENVO:00002010), including plankton (ENVO:xxxxxxxx)" | depth 5 m
GCCTTTAGAACTCAAGTGATTCATTATAAAATTATTGAATCTATTGTTAACCGTGCCCTTACCAGCTAAAGTCTCGATTTTCTTGCCATCAAAAGCAGATGTATCGTCTGTGAAATCCATTACAAGCTTAGACTCATCATCAGTTCTGTAGAGTTCCTTGGCTTTTCCTTTTGTGAGTAATTCTTTTTTTTTCATTTTATTTTTTATGATAAAGACTGGTTAATCTGAGAAATGATTTCTTCTGAAACTTCTAGATTTTCTGAGTCCAAGTTAGTAGAAATTAAGCATTCTTTAGAGTTTAATTGTTCAATTATTATTTCAACTTTAGTAATATCAGGTCTTCGATCAAACAAAGATCTCTTCAAAGAATATTCTAGATAAAATTTTCCTTCATTTCTATCCTCATCAACTATATTGTATCCAGCAAGTTGCAAAGATCTTCTAAGAGCAGCCCAAGCACGAGGAAAATTTATTCTTAATTTTATTTTTGACATTCCTGATATGTCATCTTTGACTACTTCTGTTTTATTACTCGCGTTAAGATTCAAAGCTACTAGAGATGTACCTGTCGATGGGCCAGATTTGGATAAATAATCATAAAATTTAGTAATCAAGTCATCTAACTGACTTTCTTTGATTGAGATTATTTCCCAAGAATTTTCAATTTTTTTTAACTGGGAAATAAATATTTCTGAGCTAGATTGCTGAAGACCCCTTTCTATCTTAAATACGTATTTTGAGTCAAAGTTGTTTTGCTTAAAAACTTTGGAGTCAATGGTTCCAGTATTTGGATCAAATGACTCCAAACCAAAATTTTCATCCCCTTTCAAAAATTCAATAGTCATAGGCCAAGCAGCGCTAGGTTCTAAACCTAGATATATCCATCTTATTTCTCCAAGTTTGTGGAGTCTTATCTCGTTTGAAGATGCTGCAGAGAAAAGTTGTTTTGGTCTGGGTATTTCGTTATCTTTTTGGTTTTCTAAATTCTCAACAATTCCTTCAATTGGATATTTATCAATTATGAATGAAGGATCTTTAATAACACTCTCGTTAAGTAAAATTGATTGATTTTCTAGAGTATTAATTGACTTATTTTTTATTGGAATTTCTTTTGTTTTTTCTAAAGCACATGAAGCGAAAAAAATAAAAGCAAATAAAGTTAGTAGAAATTTCATGTCTAAATTAAATTTAACTCTTGAAGTGAATTTTTTAAACTTTTTTTGAATGAGTCATTTAGCTCAACTAAGGGCAACCTTATGCCTTTTTCAATTAAGCCCATTAAATGTAAAGCCCATTTTACAGGAATAGGATTTGATTCGCAGAACAGGCTTTTATTGAGGTTTTGGAGGCTATCATCAATTATTTTTGCTTCTTCAAAATCCTTGTTAACTAGATAACATATGCGAGAAACTAAGTCGGGTACAACATTAGATGTAACAGAAATAGTTCCGTGACCCCCTCTTTTTAAAAACTCTAAGGAAGAGAAATCATCTCCCGAATAAAGAAAAAAACGATCTGAGTTAATTTCTTCTTTGCATAAATCTGAGACTTTCAAATGATTATCCATGTCTCCTGTTGCATCTTTTATACCTATTATATTTTGGTGTTTTGAAAGTCTTGATACTGTCGTGGGTTCAATAAAACTAGCGGTTCGCGACGGTACATTATATAAAATTTGTGGTATTTCAACTTCATCAGCTATTTTTACGTGGTGTCTATATATTCCTTCTTGAGGAGGTTTATTGTAGTAGGGAGAAACTAGTAAAGCCGCGCTAGCTCCTAAATTTTTTGCTTCTTTTGTTAAATGAAGTGCCTCCTCAGTAGAATTAGCTCCTGTTCCGGCAATAATTGGTATTCTGTCGTCAGCTATTTTTACAAAAAATTCTATAAGTTTTATATGTTCATTAAAATCTACTGTGGAAGACTCTCCTGTAGTACCAACGGCTACTAAACCAGAAATACCTTTTTCAATCTGAAAGTTAATAAGTTTCTCTAAAGAACTGTAATCTAAATCTCCGTTACCATTCATTGGGGTAACTAAAGCAGTAATGGAGCCTTTAATTGACATTAATCTTTTGAAAAATATTTTTTATAGGTATCATTATTTCATAACTTAACTAATCTTGATTAAAAATATGAAAGTAGGAACAAAAATAAAAAACTTTAAATCAGAGATGACAGGAAAAATTCAATTTAATCTTTCAGATTATAAAGGTCAAAACCTGGTCATATATTTTTATCCAAGAGACAATACTCCTGGCTGCACCTCTGAGGGTGAGGATTTCAGAGATCATTACAAAGACTTTTTAAAAAAGAAAACAAAAATTTTTGGAGTATCCAAAGACTCTTTAAAGTCTCATGAAGCTTTTAAACAAAAATTTAAATTTCCCTTTGAACTAATCTCTGATCCAGATGAAAAAGTTTGTAAACTTTTTGACGTCATAAAAGAAAAAAGCATGTATGGAAAAAAATATATGGGTGTTGAAAGAAGTACTTTCTTAATTGACTCTAAAGGGAAACTTTCAAAAGAATGGAGGAAAGTTAAGGTTAAAGGTCATGTAGAAGACGTTTTATCTTCACTGGATTAACTTAACGATTAATCCCTTGCGGGCCATGCAAGTAAAATCGTCCTCAGAAAAGTAGCAATTGGAATGGCTAAAAGCAATCCCCAAAAACCCCATATACCGCCAAAAATTAAAACTGCTGTTATTATAAAGACAGGGTGAAGTTTGACCTCTCTACCCAATAACAATGGCATTAAAACATTGCCATCTAAAACTTGAATTATTAGATAGCTTGTTAAAAAGATGTAAAAATTAGAGTCTAAGCCCCATTGAAAAAACCCAATTATTATTACTGGGATAGTGACTAAAATTGCTCCTACATACGGAATTAATACTGACAGGCCAACCAGAATAGCTAGGATAATGGAGTAGTTAACTCCTTGAAAATAGAAAACTATTCCTGTTGCCATCGCGACAAATATCATCTCCAAACCTTTTCCTCTCAAATATCCGTAAAGTTGAAGATTTACATCTTTCCAGATTTTAGAGAGAAGATTTTTCTTTTCGGGAAGGAGAGTATTTAAATAACTGATAAATACGTCTTTATCTTTTAATAAAAAGAAAACCAAAAAAGGAACAATTACTAAATATAGCAAAGCATTCATTACCGCCGAAAACCCTGAATTTAACTGGAGTAAAGCGTTTTGGAATAATGTTGGGATGTAGGAAAAAGCATTTACAAGAACTTCATCTAACTGATTAGATGAAATTGTATATTCTGATAATTGGTTAGATAAAAAAATATTAACTGACTCAAATATTTGGGGAATATCAGAAACCAATGAAAGTATTTGTCTCGATAAAAAAGGTAAAAATAGAAATATTGAGAGATAAAATAAACTAAAAACGAAAAGGGTTGCTAGTAAAGCCAAGGTCCTGCTGTTACCCCTATCTTCAAGAAAAGTCATAAACCCATTTAAAATGTAAGCAATCAAGATGCTTACCAAAACCGGAGCCAAAATACCTCCTAAAAAATATAGTATTACTATTCCTATGATAATTATGAATAATGCAGCGTAGTGCTCATCATCATATAAATATCTCGCAAAAAAATTTTTTAAATAATTTATCATCTATTTCTAAATTCTTATTTCAATTATACTTTCTAAATGAAAAATAAATTGTATTTATTATTTATAGTTCTATTTTTTTCAACATATTTTTACTCAATCATTGAAGAAGACCCTCTTCCGACTCTAGGAGATTACTCCTCAGCATCAATTTCATTGTCTGGAGAATATGATTTAGGAAGACTATGGCTTGCAATGTACAGAGGATCAACAAAGGAACATTCTGACCCTTTGATGAGGACTTATCTTGAAGATTTAATTTACAGACTTTCAGAAACAAGTGAAGTCAGAGATAGAAGATTTGAATTTATTGTATTAGAAGACGAATCGATAAATGCTTTCGCAGCGCCCGGTGGAATAATAGGTATAAATTTAGGAATGTTTCTAAATACCCAAAAAGAAGGAGAATTAGCATCGGTCATGTGCCATGAACTAGCTCATCTAAGTCAAAGACACTATGCCAGAAGTCAAAATAAAAATTCTCCATTAGCTAATGCTTTAATGATTTTAGGAAGTATTGCAGTAGCTGCGGCATCAAGAAACCCAGAAGCTATCCTTATCGCTCCTGCTGCAATGCAGCAAATGTCCATCAATTATACTCGTAGTAATGAAAAAGAAGCTGACAGAATTGGATTTAATAATTTAATCAAAGCAGGCTTTGACCCAAATGATATGACAATGATGTTTCAAAGGATGCAAGACAAGTATCAGAATGAAGACTCTGAACAATTCTCCTATTTAATGACACACCCGCTTCCCAGCGAAAGATTAACGGATATGAGAATTAGATCTGATAGCCTAGATAAGTCTATTAATGACTCATTTAGAGACAACATAGATTTTTATTTCATGAAAAAAAGAGCTGAAACTTGGGCAGAAAGTGACAATAGAAAATTAATAAAGAAATTCAAAAAAGTTTCATCATCACAAAGAAAAAATATCCTCCTTTCAAATAAATATGGCCTATCTCTTGTATATAAAAGAACCAAAAACTTTGAAGAGAGTTTCTCTATCCTAAGAAGCTTAATTAAAGAAATACCAAACAATCTAGTTTTAGAGTCCAGCCTAATGGAATTACATTTATCTGCAGGAAATTACTATGAAGCTATTTCTCTTGGCAAAAATATTTTAGAAATTCATGACAATAACTATGCAGCGGCAATTTTATTGTCTGATGCATATATCGAAAATCAACAGTTTGAATTAGCAGAAGAAATTTTAAAAAACCTAGCTTATCAAAGGGAAACAGATCCAAATGTTTGGTATAAATTAGCAGAGTCGCAAGGGTTATCTGGAAACCTTCTTGAGCTTCATAGGTCAAGAGCTGAATTCTTTATTCTTACTGGCAGACATGATGCAGCTGTTTTTCAATTAAAAGAGGCTTTATCTTTATCTAAAAATCTATTTGAGATAAGAGAAAGCATTATACGAAGATTAGAAGAAATCTTTGCAGCAAAAAGAGCTCTATCAGAACTATCTTAGCCCGGAAAAAGATCTGAAAAATTTTTTCCTGCTAAAAGATGCAAGTGTAAATGAAATACAGTCTGTCCTGCTTTCTCACCATTATTAATCACAATATTAAACGCATCGTCTATATTTAATTTTTCTGAAACATCTTTTATTACCATCATCAAATGACCCAATAAATCTTTATCCTCATTTTCGGCTTCAGAAAGTTTTTTTATGGGTTTTTTAGGGATTATTAAAAGATGAATTGGCGCTTTGGGGAATTTATCTTCGATAACGATACATTTATCATCTTCAAAAACAATATTAGCGGGTAATTCTCTATCAATTATTTTTTCAAAAATTGTTTTTGTCATATCAAGTAAACATCTTATAGCCAATAAAAGTAGAGAGTACACAAATAGAAGTAATCATTAAAGCAATAAAATAAGCTGTAACTACTCCATTCGAACTAGAAAATAAAAATATTTCTTGAGAAAAGGCTGAAAACGTTGTGAAGGATCCTAAAAATCCAATGATTACAAGAGGTATCATAAGTTCTTTATTAGATAAATTTATTGCTAAAAAAACTCCAATCAAAAAACAACCAAGGAAATTTATAAAAAGGGTTCCTATAGGAAAGCCTACTATTATTATTTTTGACAAATATGAGCTTAGGAGAAATCTTGTTATTGCTCCAAAGAAAGCACCAATACCAATGAGAAAATAAAACATAATTTTTGGTGGGTCGTATAGGATTCGAACCTATGACCAATTGATTAAAAGCCAACTGCTCTACCAACTGAGCTAACGACCCAAAAAATTAAGATTATACCTTTATTGCGTAGTTAGTTTAATTAAATCTTGTTCTGCTAGTAAAGCAGCTCCAGAATTTGGATAATTACTTATAACTTCCTGTAAAAAAGCTTCTGCAGCAGGTATTTCATTTAAATTAATCTTTGCGAGAGCAAGTTTATATAGGCCATCTGGCTTTCTAGGATGATTTTCAAACTTTGAGACGAAAGCGTTGAGGATTTCACTTGAGTCTTCAAACATTTCCTGAACAAGATAAATTTCTCCAAGCCAAAAATATGCATCTCCTGTATAGGTTCCATTTGGATAAGAAAGAATCAACAATCTTAAATTTTCAGCTGCTTCAGAATATCTAGAATTATCTAAAAGCTTCATTGAATTAGACCATAAGCCAAATTCGCCTGAGTCAATTTGATCTTCAACAAGTCCAGATAAAGGATTTAAAGCTTGCTCATTATCTCGACTATCTTCGATATCTTCAAAAAGTAATTTAGTTTCTAAAAGATGGATTCTTTTATCTAAGTCTACATATCTAATCTGATTAGCCTCTTCAAGTCTTGAGATACTAAGAGTGTTTGTCTCTATTGATGCAGTCAATAATTCTATTTCTTTTTTTAAAAGATTTATTCTTTCAAGAAGAAGCTCCATGGATTCTTCATTTTGCAAATAGGCAAAAGGAGAAAAACCTATAAAAAATATAAAAAAGAAATATTTTAATTTTTTCAATCTAATAAAGAGATATTTCTACTCTTCTGTTTTCAGACCAGGCCTTTTCGTTGGAGGCATTCCTTACGGGCTTTTCTTCACCAAAACTAACAACTCTAATTTTTTTTCCTGAAACTCCTTTTACAATAAGAAAATCTCTAACTTCTAGAGCTCTTCTTTCTCCAAGAGCAAGGTTATACTCTCTGGTACCTCTTTCGTCACAATGGCCTTCTAACCTTACAACTTTTGCTCTTTTTATAAGAGGAAGATATTGTTCAAGTAGGTTTTTATCTTCGGCGTCAAGAATAGATTTATCAAAATCAAAATAAACTTTATCGTTTAAATTTGTATCGATTTTCTCACCTTCCAAGTATTCTTCTCCAGCAATAGATGCATACTGCATTTGTTCAACTGAGTCAGAAACATTCTGTGCGCAAGAATAAAACTGACAAACCATAGCTAAAATAAAAATTCCGATTGGTTCCATAAATAGTCTCCTCATTAAAGTGCTCCTCAAAAGGGATATAATTATAATACTTTTCCCTTAGACAAGATATTTTATATTTAGTTTGCTTAATTTATTAATGGAGACCAAGCTGGTTCTCTTACTGATCCATTTTTAACTGGTAAAGAAAATCGTGATTTTCCATCTAAAGTTATCCCCCCAAGGTAGCCATTTGACCCATTCTTTGTAGCATAAATAATTACATTTCCATTGGGTGAAATTGTCGGAGACTCGTCCAAAGAGGTAGAAGTCAAAGTTTCTATATATCTACTATTTATTTTTTTTACTGCTATTTGAAAATTTCCTTCATTTCCATGAACAAAAAAAATAGATTTACCATCAGGAAAATATCTTCCTCTGGCATTATAATTTCCTTCCCTTGTGAGTCTTTTTTTTCTTTTTGATTGAGTATTTATTTCGTATAGCTGAGGTGAGCCTGATCTATCCGAAGTAAAAATGATTTTTTTTGAATCTGGCGACCATGAGGGTTCGGTATCAATACCATAATGATTAGTAAGCCTCGTTAACCTTTTAGTATTTATAGAGTATGAAAAAATATCAGGATTTCCTGAAAAAGAGACTACTAAAGCTAGGTTTTTACCATCAGGCGACCAAACTGGAGCACTGTTCGTCATTCCTAGCGCCTGAATTGAGTCTCTTTTTCCAGATTTTAAGTCTTGTATAAAGATCTCTGCCAGACCGTTCTCAAAAGAAACATAAGCTAATTTTTTTCTATCAGGAGACCAGTCAGGAGACATTATAGGTGATGAAGAAGTAAATAATATTTTTTCATTTTTTCCATCTATATCTGAAATACATATTTGATAATTTTTTGGCCCTGTATTAACAACATAAGCTATTTTTGTGTCAAATATTCCTCTAAGTCCTGTTATTTTTTCATATATTCTGTTGCTAATTATTTTTGAGATGCCTTCAATGTTATTTTCACTTCCTACTATTTCTCCCTCCAAAATCTTTATTCTTCTATTTATATTAAATAAGGAGTAAGTGATGTTTAAATTACCCAGAGAATTAACTGAATTGATTTTTCCAATTACAGAATAATCAACTCCTAGCACTTTCCAATCTCTATAGTAAAAATCATCTTCAGAGGAAGGATATGAAAGCATTTCAGACTTATCAATATTTTCAAACTCACCAAACATCAACATATTTTGTTGTATGTATAAAGAAATTTGATTTCCATATATTTCTGCAACATTTTCATCTGCTCCAAAAGGGACGAATGCAATTTTAGATAAATTATCGCTGCCCTTTAGAATTTCTATTTCTAAAATGGAATAGACATTATTTGAGACAATAAAGAATATGAAAAAGAAGATTCTCATCACTCAATTTCTCCAGATGATTTAAATACTAATTTAAAGTTTCTAAAATTTGACTCAAATAATTTTCTATCAATTTCAATAACTTCTTCAAAAAAAATTATCTTATTCATTGCTGTTAGAACTGACTCATTAAAAGATTTATTAATGCTTGGCTCTGTAAGATTAAAACTCAATACCTCTCCCGAAGGAGCAAGATTAATTAAAACTTTAGCAGATAGCATTTGGCTTAAAGAGTTGGGTTTTATCCAAACTGCAGAGATTTTGTCTTGAATAAGAGCTGAAATTTTTAAGATGGCTTCTTTCTCTCTTGTAAGTTTAATTTTACTAATCTCATTTCTGATATCAGATTTATTTATCTTGAATTTTTTAATTTTTGAAGGGTTTTCCAACTCAATAGTCTCTATATTTTTTGATGAGATTTCAGATTTGTTATTCCCCTTTGATTGCCCAGATAAACTTTTTTTTGATGTATCTACCTTTTGGGTCAATTCATAAAAATTCACTCTAATTGTTTCTGTTTCGCCTACATTTAATGTTGGGATAGAAAATACTGAAAAAATAAATGATAAAAAAAGGAGAATAAAAAAAAGAGTGTTAAAGCTTGTTAAGACTCTATTCATCTCTTAAAGGCTCAGTTATTAAATTTATAGAATCTGATTTAAAACTTTTTATAAGAGACATAATTTGAGCAACATTGTCATACTTTGTTTCCTTATCAGCTCTTAAAAAAACTTCTATAGATGGATTATTTTTCACTATTTTTTCAAACTGATCTGAAAATTGTTCAAAGTTTTTGTAGACTTTATCTTTTTCACCTAGATCTAACGAATAAAAGCCCTCTCTGCTTATTGATATAGTTAGATTATCTTCCTTAGATTTGTTTAAAGCTTGAGATTCAGTTTTGGGTAAATTTAAGTCAATGCCTTGTATCATAAAGGGAGTAGCAACCATAAAAATTACCAAAAGAACTAATGAAATATCCACATAAGGTATAACGTTTATTTCTGTCAAAAGCTTTCTATTCTTCGCTCTTCTCTTGATCATTCAATTCTTGATAAGTTATTAAAAGTTCAGATGCAAAATTTTCATAACTTTTTATGATTGTATCTATTGACTGAACACTCCAATTATAAGAAATAAGTGCTGGTATCGCAGCGAAAAGACCTAGCGCTGTAGCCACTAAAGCTTCTGAAATTCCCGGAGCTACGGCATTTATTGATACTTGAGAAAGTTGTGCTAATCCGCTGAAAGCATTCATCACTCCCCAAACGGTCCCAAATAGACCTATGAATGGACTTGTTGAAGCTACAGTAGATAAAAAAGACAAACCTTCCTCTAAAGTTTCTTCTTGTCTGCTAATAATGATTTCTATAGATTTGTAAATGCGTTCTTCGGTTTTTTCCTTTTCAGATAACTTTAAAAACTCTTCATGTGCAACAATAAATATTTGAGATAATCCAAAAATATTTTCTTTTCTCTTTAAGTTTTTGAAAATATTGTCGATGCTCTTAGAATTCCAAAATTCTTCTTCAAAAAGATAAATATCCTTTCTTGCTCTACTGAGAGTCAGCCACTTATCGTAAATGAACCACCATGATGTTCCAGAAAGAACAAACAAAATAATCATTACTAATTGGACAACAAGACTTGCCCCTAAAAATAAATCTAAAAAACTTATTTCAGCTTGCATTTTTTTTATCAAACATTTTTTTTCTTAACTCCACAGGTAGGATTTTAGGTTTTTTAGATTTTAGGTCTACACACCCGCATAAGACATTAGCTTCACACATTATTTCTGAATTTAAAACCACTCTTTGATTGAAGCAAAAACTAGCTTTTTTTAATTCTGAAAGTGAAGACTCTATTTTTATTTGTTGATCCAATAAAACAGGTTTTTTGTAATGAATGTCTAATTTATTTACAATAAAAATAACATTTTTTTTTAAAAGATCATTTTGTAAATAACCACATTTTCTTAAAAATTCAGTTCGCCCTCTTTCAAAATATTTTAAATAGTTAGCATAAAAAACTACACCTTGTGCATCTGTATCTTCGTAGTAAATTCTAAGCTCTATCGTATCTATCATCAAAGATGGTTTTCTAAGTCTTCTCTATAAAGAGATTTAAGTAAAACTACAAAGCTTTCAATAGAGAAATCGCAAACATGATTAAAATCTTTATCAAGGTTTTTATTAACCGTATGAATTGGGACTCTCACTTTTATTGGTCTGTGATTGAATTTATAGATTAAAGCTGGATAACTGCCATCTGGAGTCGATTTAATTACTTGATCCCACCAACTTTCAAGTGGTTCAGCGCCCTGTCCATACCTTTTGCATTCTATATACCATTTACCAAGAATAAGATCAGGTAGATGTTTTTCCCGAGTCTGTTCTAGAATTCTTTTCAATGGTCTCTTTAAAGCTAAAGAGTCGTTTAAAGTATTTGCAATTTCTCTTTCAAATGATGCTCCTTTGTTTCTTGAATTGGTCATTAAGCAAAACTCCCTTCAGAAAATTCAGCATTAGAATGAACGTTTTGTACGTCATCTAGATCTTCAAGACTTTCGAGAAGATTTATGACTTTTTCAGAAGCTTCATCATCTAGTTCAACGCTATTCGATGCTTTCATGATTAACTCACATTGATTGATTTTAATTTCATTTTCTTCAAGAACATTTTTTAGATTATGAAATTCTTCTGCTTCTACGGAGATGATAAAATTATCTTCATCACCTTTTTCAACTTCTTCGGCACCATTCGAAACAGAAACGTCAAATATTTTTTCTTCATTAGAATTTTCAACAACAATTTGACCGACCTTCGTAAAGAGATAAGCCACAGAACCATCAGTACCTAGACTTCCTCCGTACTTAGAAAAAGCATGCCTAACTTCAGCAACAGTTCTATTCTTATTGTCAGTCAAAGTTTCAACAATAATTGCTACCCCATTTGGACCATAGCCTTCGTAAATAGTTTCTTCTAAATTTTCCGCTTCCTGATCTCCAGAGCCTCTTGCTATGGCTCTTTCTATTGTATCCTTAGGCATATTGGCTCCGAGGGCTTTATCCAAGGCAAGTCTTAATCTCGGATTATCTCCAGGTTCAGGTCCCCCTAATTTTGCAGCAACAGTAAGCTCTCTAATTAGCTTCGAAAAGACTTTTTGTCTTTTTTCATCTTGACGGCCTTTGCGATGCTTTATGTTGGCCCACTTGGAATGTCCCGCCACTAAGAATCCTCTTCAAGAATTTTTATAGACAGCGTATCTAATTGATCTTGATCAATTAAACTAGGTGCATCGGAAAGTAAGCAGATTGCGGATTGAGTTTTTGGAAAAGCAATTACATCTCTAATAGATTCTTGTTTACAAAGCAGCATGATCAAACGATCTAATCCAAAAGCAATTCCGCCATGAGGAGGGCAACCAAAGGACAAAGCTTCTAAAAAGAAACCAAATTTTTCATCCGCTTCCTTTTTATCTATTCCCAAAATGGATAATACTTTAAATTGTTCATCTAAATCGTTAATTCTTAAAGAGCCTCCTCCGATTTCACTGCCATTCAATATAAGATCATATGCCTTAGCAACAGCATTTGCTGGATCTTTTTTGAGGGCCTTTAGTCCACCTTGGGTAGCTGTAAAAGGATGATGTGATGGAGATAAGTTTCCTTCAATGTCCTCTTCAAATAACGGAAAGTCAGTTATCCATCCAAATTTATATGCTTCTCGATCAATCAAATCAAGATCTTCACCTAATTTTTCTCTCAAGGCGCTCATAGAGTCGTTCACTACGTTTCTATGATCAGCACCAAAAAATAAAGTATCTCCAGAACTCAATTCAAGCCTTTCAGCTAAATTAGAAATCTCTTCTGTAGAAAGAAACTTAAGAATTGGAGACTGAAGTCCATTTTCTAAATTAGAAGAGTCATTTACTTTTATATAGGCTAGACCTTTTGCTCCAAAATTACCGACAAATTTAGTGTACTCATCTATCTTATTTCTGCTTATCTCTTGTTCTATTTTAAGAGCAACGATTCTCGCTTTTTCGTTCTTAGCCGGATCTGCGAAAACCTTAAATGATGATTTTTCAAAAATATCTTTAACATCTACAAGCTTTAAAGGGTTTCTTAGATCAGGTTTATCTGAGCCATAATCCTTTATTGCATCTTGAAAATTAATTCTTTGAAAATCGTCGAACTCTATATTTAAAATTTCAAAAAAAATTCTTTTAATAAGGCTTTCAGAGATATTGAGAATTTCTTCCTCTGAAATAAAAGATAATTCTAAGTCTAATTGTGTAAATTCTGGCTGCCTATCTTTTCGAGTATCTTCGTCTCTAAAGCATCTGACAATTTGAAAGTATTTTTCAAAACCACCAATCATCAACATTTGTTTGAAAAGCTGCGGCGATTGAGTAAGTGCGTAAAACTTTTGATTGTAAAGTCTGCTTGGGACAAGAAAATCTCTAGCTCCTTCCGGAGTAGCTCTAGCCATCATTGGAGTTTCAATTTCAATAAACTGGTCTTCAATTAGATGACTTCTGATGATGTGATTTACTTGCGATCTAATTTTCAGATTTGATTGCATTTCAGATCTTCGCAGATCTAAGTAACGGTATTTGAGCCGAACCTCTTCACCTACTTTTGTGTGTTCATCTAACTGAAAAGGCAAAGGTTTGCTTTTAGAAAGAATATCAATTTCTTTTGATAGCATTTCCATTTCTCCAGAAGCCAATGACTCATTTATTGTGCCTTCAGGCCTTTTTCTGAGTGTTCCTTTAATTTCAAGGACATAAGACATTCTTATAGACTCCGACTTTTTGAATAAGTCTTTGTCGTCTGGCTCAACAACTACTTGCATCAATCCGGATGCGTCTCTGATATCTAAAAATATGACTCCGCCATGATCTCTAACCTTTTCAACCCACCCTGAAATAAGAAAGAAAGAATCGATTTCTTCATTAGAAATATTTTTTATTTGAGTGCGTTCCATAACAAGAAAGATAATTTAATCTTTTTTAACAGGTTTAGAATTTTCTGTTTTTTTTTGTTCCTTAGGTTTTTTTTTACTTTTAACATCTGATTGTACAAGATTTTTTTTATTACCTGTCTTAAAGTCAGTTTCATACCAACCTGACCCTTCCAAACGAAAGGATGGCGCTGAGATAATTTTTTTAGCCTTTGCTTTTGGTGAGCAATCGCAAAAAACAGGTTTTGCAGAGTCTGCTACAGAAACAATTCTTTCAAATGTTTTGTCGCATTTTCTGCAATGGTATTCATAAATGGGCATTATTCCTCACTGTAAGCATCTTTTTTTAGTATTATTAATTTTTA
>TARA_B100001121_G_scaffold107911_1_pt1 | contig 13775 bp, 13 predicted proteins | sample TARA_B100001121 | Tara Oceans TARA_B100001121 (sample SAMEA2622817) | marine metagenome | biome: marine biome (ENVO:00000447); feature: surface water layer (ENVO:00002042); material: "saline water (ENVO:00002010), including plankton (ENVO:xxxxxxxx)" | depth 5 m
AAAAGCCATTCCAGCAATATCTAAATGAGCCCATGGTGTTTTTTTCAAAATAAATCTTTGTAAAAATTGTGCAGCAGTAGTTGAGCCAGCGCCTCCTACATAATTTATATTTTGCATATCAGCATTTTTGGAATTAATTAATTTATCGAAATTCTTATGAAGAGGCATTCTCCACAATTTTTCTTCTACTTTTTCACCTGCCTCGATTAGTTCTTTGGATAATTTTTCATTGTTTGAAAAAAGTCCTGCATACTCTGAACCTAAAGATACAATTATTGCACCAGTCAAAGTTGCTAGATCAATCATAAATTTAGGATTAAATTTTTTTTCTGTAAAAGTTATTGCATCTGCTAAGACTAGTCTTCCTTCTGCATCAGTATTTAAAATTTCAATTGTCTTTCCACTGAATGACCTAACAATATCTCCGGGTCTTTGAGCATTTCCGCTAACCATGTTTTCTACGAGCCCAACAACGCCAACTGCATTTACTTTTGCTTTTCTTAAAGCTAAGTTTTTCATAAGCCCAACAACAGCAGCAGAGCCAGCCATATCATATGTCATATCCTCCATAAATTTTGCTGGTTTAAGTGAATACCCACCGGTGTCAAAACAAACTCCTTTACCAACAAAAGCTAGCGGGTCTGAATTATTTTTTGCACCTTTCCATTCCATAGTTACTAGATAAGATCCTCTTATACTTCCCTGCCCAACTCCAAGTAATGCATTCATACCTAGCTTTTTTAATTTTTTTTCATCATAAATATTTACTTTAAGACCATACTTTTTAAGAGATCTTAATCTTTTTGCATACTCATCTGGATGTAAAATATTTCCTGGTTCAGAAACTAAATCTCTTGCAAAAAAAGTTCCTTCCTCTAATGCTTTAAATTTTAGCAGGTCATTTGATGAAGGTATGTTCTTATTTCCAATAACATTTAAAGTAATTAATCTTTTATCTTTTTTAGATTGATATTTTTTAAATTCATATGACTTTAATTTTAATCCATGAAGAAAATGACCAAGAAACTTTTTTTGACTATTTAAAATGCTATCTGAATTGATAAAATATTCACTATTTTTTCCATAATTAATTCTTCCAAAAAGTTCTGCACCTAAATTTTCAATATCACAATTTTCAATATTTTTTTTTATAGAGATTAAAATTATCTTTTTTTTTGAACTTAGTTCAAAAACGAACAAATTTTTGCTCAGATCGCATGTTCTTAAAAGATCAGTGACATATGAAAGTTCAGAGTTAGAAATAAATTTTTTAAGCGGTGTTTGGCCAAATTTTTCATCAACAAATAAGACCAAATTTGCAGAAGTCTTCTTTGATGATGCTTTTTTAAAGTTAATCTTTATTGACATAAATTTTTAATTTTAAAGAGTTATAAATGAATGGTATATATTTAGAAATTTATTATTTTCAATGAAAAAATTAATATTTCGAAAATTTGCCAAAGATACTTTCTTTTTTTTTATTTTTATGAGTTTTACTGTTGGTTTGATTGTTTGGACTATGCAGGCAGTGAATTATTTTGATTATGTGACACAAGACGGACATGGTTTAAAAACCTATTTTTCATATATATTATTCAATTTTCCAAAAATAATTCATAGGATAATTCCGTTTATTTTTTTCATTTCTCTTTTTTATATGATTGTAAACTATGAAAAAAATAATGAATTAATTATTTTTTGGACTAACGGTGTAAGTAAATTAAATTTTGCAAATAAAATTCTTACATTGTCGATTTTCTTAACTTTACTACAAATTTTAATTGGAAGTTTTTTTTCACCTTACTCTCAGTATAAAGCTCGTGAATTTATTAAAAACTCTAATGTAGATTTTTTTACGTCTCTTATTAAAGAGGGTAAATTTATAAATGTTGTTGATGGATTAACTATATTTATAGATTCAAAAAATGAGGATGGAACTTATTCAAATATATTTCTTGACGATTCTTCTAAAGCAAATTCTAAAATGATTTATGCCAAAAATGGTTTATTGGTTGATAGTAATGAAAAGAAAATATTTAAGCTTTTTAATGGAAAAGTTATTAATAAAGATAAGCTTAAAATAAACGTTTTTGAATTCGATCAAATTGATTTTAATCTTGCAGATTACTCTTCTAATTCAATATTAGTTCCAAAACTTCAAGAGATAAACTCTTTTGATCTGATTTACTGTACTATGAATGCAAAAAATTCGGAGGTAATAAATATTGATGAAGAATTTCTGTGTGAGAAATCTCTTGTAAAAGAAATAAATCAAGAATTATTAAAAAGATTTTATAAACCTTTATACATTCCAATTATAGCTCTATTATGTTGTTTTCTGATTATTTTTCCAAAAAATAGCGTTGTTTACGAAAAAAATAAAAGAATAATCTTTATGGTTATTTTTTTTATTTTAGTAATATCTGAAGGTTCTTTGAGATATTCAACACTTTCAAGCCTTACAACATTTTTCTATCTAATATTACCTTGGATAAGTTTTTCTCTAATTTATTTTTATTTTTTTAAAAGGATTAAAAATGTTTAAAATTTATGAAAGATATATTATTAAAAGTTTTATAAGTAAATTCCTTACTATTAGTTTTATTTTTTTAAGCTTAATTATTATATTGAGTATCCTTGAAGAAATTTCTTTTTTTAAAAATATAGATATTAATTTTTTATATCCTTATTTTTTAACCTTATTAAGTGTGCCAATTACTTTATTTGAAATTTTTCCTTTTATTTTCTTAATTACAACTCAATTTTTATTTTATGATTTATTTAAGAAGGAAGAACTTAATCTTTTAAAGAATAATGGATTAAGTAATTTGAAAATTATTAAAATTCTATTTTTCTTATCTATTACAATAGGATTAATAACTGTTTTTGTTTATTATAATGGAGCTTCGAAATTAAAATTTTTTTACACAGACATAAAGAACAAGTTTTCAGAAGATAATAAATATTTAGCAGTTGTGACTGATAGTGGGCTTTGGTTAAAAGATGAGATAGATAATTCTACCATAATTGTAAAGGCAAATTATATAAAAGAAAATTTACTAATAAATGTAATCATAAATAAATTTGATTCAAATTTTGAACTAGAAAAAACGATTCAATCGGAGCAAATTAATATTGACCAGAAAGATTGGATAATTGAGAAACCAAGAATTACAACAAATAACATATCAGAGATAAGCAAAGAAAATTTAAGATTAAAAACAAATTTTGATAAAGAAAAAATTAATAGCTTATTTTCAAATATTTCTACTTTAAACTTATTAGAATTATTTAGTTTAAAAAGTGATTACGAAAATTTAGGATATTCATCTGATGAAATAAAGATTCATTTGCTTAAGCTTTTTTCTACACCTTTACTTTATGGGGTTTTAACAATTCTTTCTTCAATAATTATGTTTAATTTTAAAAGGGACAAATCTCTTTTTTTTCATGTGATTCTTGGAATTTTAATGTCAGTAATAATTTATTACATCAATTTTATGTTTACATCCCTTGGAAATAACGGAAAAATACCCGTGATAGCATCAATTTTTCTGCCAATATTATTTATTTCAATAATTTCAATCATGGGTTTAATAAGGGTTAATGAAAAATAATTTTTTTATAATAATATTTTATTTGTTCTTATTAAGTAAATCTTTCGCCCTAGAGGAGTTTACGTTCGAAACATCAGAAATTGAAATAATAAATAATGGTAAATTTATTTATGCTAAGGAAGGTAAGGCTATTTCGTCTGATAAAAATCTTGAAATTGATGCAGCTAATTTCGAATATGATAAAAATTCGAAATTATTAAAAGCATTTAATGGTTTTGCTATTTTTAAAAAAGATAATCTAAAGATTGTCTTTGATGAGATGACTTTAAATCAAAATGATGCAATTTTAAAAGCGAAGAAAAATGTCGAAATATACGAGTTAGAAAAAGATTTTATAATTCAAACAGATTTAATAGTTTACGATAAAAAAACTAACACGATAAGGTCTATTACTAAATCAATTCTTAAAGACAGGTTAAACAATAAAATCATTTCTGAGAAATTTGAATATGAGCTTAACAAAAACATTCTAAAAGTCGAAAATGCTAACTTAACTGATTTTGAAAATAACAATTTTAATATCAAACTAGCTTATATAAATACTTCTTCAAATAAGCTGTATGGAAAAGATATCGATGCAAATTTAAATAATACCTCTTTTAACAAAGATAATGAACCCAGGCTAAAGGGTAAAAGTGTAACTATAGATAATAATACCACAGAAATTACTAAAGGTGTTTTTACAACCTGTAAACGAAGAGAGGATTGTCCTCCATGGCAATTGTCAGCAAAAAAAATTACTCATGACAGAAAAAACAAGATTATAAAATATGATAATGCATGGTTACAAGTTTATGATACACCAATTATTTATTTTCCAAAATTTTTTCATCCTGATCCAACTGTAAAAAGACAATCAGGATTTTTAGTCCCAACAATTAAAAATTCGCCAAATTCAGATAGCTATTTAAATTTACCTTACTTCCACGCAATAAGTTTAAACCAAGATATTACATTAACACCTAGATTATATAGCGATGATAAATTTTTACTTCAATCAGAATACAGGCAAGAAAACAAAAATAGCAGTCACATAGCAGACATTGGTTTTTTTGCAGAAAAGGATAAAAATTCAAAAAATCACTTTTTTTATAACTACAATAAACAGCTTACTTTTAATAACTTTGAGTTTAGTACAATCAAATTAAATTTAGAAAAAGTCTCAAATGATACTTATTTACGAGGAAATCAACTTACTTCTCCAATCATATCAGATTATGATGTTCTTGAATCGGCACTTGCATTAAATCTTTACTCAGACCAGTTATCAATTGATACTGAATTACTTGTTTATGAAGATTTAACGAAGCCTAATAATGACAGATATGAGTTTATTTTACCTAAAGTAGACATTGAAAAAAAAATTAAAAATAATACAGATCTTAATGGAAATTTTCTTTTTAAATCAAGTAACTTAATTAAAAATTATCAAACAAATATATTCGAAAAAATTAATATCAACGATTTTATTTTCAATTCAAATCCTTATATAACAAGAAATGGTTTTTATAATGATTATAATTTTATAATTAAAAATGTAAATTCAGATACGCAAAATTCAGAGGATTTTAAAGAGAATGATAATTATTATGTTTCAGGTTTGTGGCAATTTAATTCATCACTACCATTAGTCAAAGAAAGTAATAATTATCAAAATGTTCTTAAACCAAAGCTTACTCTTAAATTAAGTCCAGAAAATACAAAAGATATTAGTGATGAAGAAGTAAGACTAGATGTAAACAATATTTATAACCTTAATAGACTTTCAGCTAATGACACTTTAGAAGGTGGAGTGTCCCTAGCATACGGAAATGATTTTTCAATCTATAATAAGAATAAAACAAGAGAGGTTTTCGCACTAAAATTAGCAAATAATATAAGATTTAAGCAAAATAACGATTTACCCAAAAATGATCAAATCGGTCTAAAAACATCTAATATTTTTGGTGAAATTTCATACAGCCCAAATGAGTTTTTGACAACTAAATACAATACATCACTCAAGAATAATTTTAGCGATAGTAACTATGAGAATATAATAACTGAATTAAGTATTAATAATTTTGTAACTACTTTTGATTACTTGAATGAAAATAATACAAAAGAAAAAAATTCTTATTTACAAAATACCACTAAATATGCCCTTAATAGCAGGAATAGTCTAATTTTTTCAACAAGAGAAAATAAAAAACTAGACCTCACAGAATATTATAATTTAATTTATCAATATAAAAATGACTGCCTAGCAGCTTCGATCGAATATAATAAAGATTATTACAGTGATCGTGATATAAAACCTGAAGAAAACATTTTTATTAAGCTGACAATTATACCTTTTGGAGAAACAAGTAGTCCCAATCTTAGAAAATAATGTTAAAAAAAATTTTTTTATCAATTTTCTTAATTTTATTTTTTTCAATAAAAACATCATTAGTAAGATCTGATATATATATTTTTGCAACAGTAAATGATCAGATTATAACTAATTACGACATAAAGAAAGAAGCTGATTATTTAAAAATATTGAATCCAAATCTTTCAAAAATTGATAATAAAAAAATATTTGATTTGGGCAAAAATTCATTGATTAAAGAAATTATAAAAAAAAAAGAGATAGAAAAAATATTTGATACAACAAAAGAAAATCCTCTTGTTGATCAATATCTAAAAAATTTATACCTTGAGCTTAATTTTAATAATGTAAATGAATTTGAAAATTCTTTACTAAAAGGAGAAAACTACACAGTTGATGAAATTAAAGAAAAATTGGAAATTGAAATTTTATGGAATGATTTAATTTATCGGAGATTTTTAAATCAAGTAAAAATAGATGAACAAAAATTAAAAAATAGAATTAAAAAATTGGGTGACCAACAAAGTAAGGAATATTTTTTATCAGAGATTGTCTTTGAAAAAAAGAAAGATATTAATTTGAAAAATCTTGTTAATCAAATAACCTCTAGTATTTCAGAAATCGGCTTTAACAATGCCGCAAACATTTATAGTATTTCGGAAAGTTCAAAGTTTGGTGGGAAAATTGGCTGGGTAGATGAAAAAAATCTTTCTGATCCTATTAACGATAAAATAAAAAAAATTAATGTTGGCGAATTCACTGAAATAATAAATATTGGTAAAAATTATTTAATTTTAAAGGTTGAAGAAATAAAACTTAAGAAAAAAAAAATAAATCAAAAAAAAGAGCTAGAAAAAATGATACAATTTGAAACAAATAAACAACTCAACCAGTTCTCTCGAATTTATTTTGATAAAGTAAGAATGAACTATTCTATTAATGAAAATTAAACCTATATTAATTATACCTGGTGCAATTGATAGTGTTTTCTTCGAGATTTTTTTTAAATCATTAAAATTAGAAAAATTTAAAAGTCCCTTAATTCTTATAACATCCTACAAAATAATTAAATTTCAAATGAAAAAATTCAAATTTAAAAAAGATATCAAAATTATCAAATTGACAAATTTAGAACATTATAAACTAAACAATAAATGTATAAATATAATTGATGTTCCCTCACAAAAAAATAGTCCTAACTCTTATATTAAAAACTGTTTTGAAATTTCTTTTAAACTTTTGAAAAAGAATTTTACAAGTAAACTTATCAATGGACCAATTAATAAAGAAAATTTTTTACAGAGGAAGTATTTAGGAATGACCGAGTATATTTCAAAAAAATTTAAGATAAGTAAATCTGCAATGTTAATATACAACAAAGAAATTTCAGTTTGTCCATTAACTACTCACTTGCCCTTAAGACTAGTTGCCAAACAAATTAGTAAAAAATTAATTTATGAAAAGGTAATTCTGATAAATAATTTTTTTTTAAATGATATTGGTATTAAACCTAAAATTGCTGTAACTGGTTTAAACCCCCACTGCGAAAGTATATTAAAATTCAATGAGGACGAAAAAATTATAAGACCAGCAATAATTTCTCTTAAAAAAAAGGGTTTTAAAATTGATGGTCCTTTCCCAGCAGATACAATTTTTTTAAATCAAAATAGAAAGAATTATAACGTCATTCTCGGGATGTATCATGACCAAGTTCTTTCTCCAATAAAAACATTAAAAGAATATGATGCAATAAATATTACACTAGGTCTTCCATTTTACAGGGTATCACCTGATCACGGACCTAATAAAAAAATGGTTAGTAAAAATTTGTCTAACCCTCTTAGTTTAATAAGATCATTAAAGTTTTTAGATAAAAGGTGATTAAAGCAAAAAAAAGTTTAGGACAAAATTTTCTTATTGATCAAAATATTATTGATACAATTGTAAATACAATTGAAATAAAAGATAAAAATATTCTTGAAGTAGGACCAGGTACAGGAAGTCTTACATCCTCAATCTTAAAAAAAAAACCCAAAAAACTTATTGTTGTTGAAAAAGATAATAATCTTGTTTCATTGTTAAGAAAAAAATTTCAAAATGAAATAGAAATAATAAATGAAGATATACTTAAATTTAATGTATCTTCACTCAGTAAAGAAAAATTTATTGTCTTTGGAAATTTACCATACAATATATCCACCGAAATATTATCAAAATGGATTCTAAATTTAGATAATAACAATATTTGGTTTAGTAACTTAATTTTGATGTTCCAGAGAGAAGTTGCTGAAAGAATTATTTCAAATTATAATTGCTCAAAGTATGGGAGATTATCTATCTTAGCTAATTGGAGATTAAAAGTTAAAAAAATTATTGATATTAAACCTAATAGTTTTTTTCCAAAACCGAAAATTGAAAGTACATTATTACAATTTTCTCATAAAAAAAGTTTTATCAAATTTAAAGATCCTTATAATTTAGAGAGAATTACTAGAGTTTTTTTTAATCAAAGAAGAAAAATGATTAAAAAACCTTATAAACAAATATTTTCGATCGATACAAATATTTCAGAAAAACTTAAAATTAATCTCAATCTACGTCCTCAAAATTTGGATTTTGAGACATACTATAAATTGACTTCTGAATATGAAAATTCAAGAGCTTAATTTTTCTACATGTGATCTTACATAATCTGAATCATAGTCTTTAGATCCATTATTTATTTCTGCTTGAATAAGATTCAAAATTTTTGAATAACAATTGTCTAAATCATCATTGATTACTACATAATCATAATTTATCCAATGAAGTAAATCTCTACTAAATTGTTTCATTCTTTCATCTGCAATCAATTTATCCTTCATATCTCTATTCGACAATCTTTCAAATAAAACTTTTTTACTTGGTGGCAGTATAAAAAAAGTAATTAATTTATAATCCAACTTTTTATTCTTTATCTGGTCTGCTCCTTGCCAATCAATATCAAATAAAACATTTTTACCTTTATTGAGTTTATCGATTACTGGTGTACGAGTAGTTCCATAAAAATTATTAAAAACTTTTGCATATTCTAAAAATTCTTCGTTTTTAATTAATCTTTCAAACTTTTCATTACTTACAAAAAAATAATCTTTGTCTGGAGTTTCTGTGGGTCTTGGTTTACGGGTTGTATGAGAAATAGAAATTTCAAAGTTTTCTAATTTGGATAGCAAGTTTACTAATGTTGTTTTACCTGCTCCTGAAGGAGAGGATAAAATTATCATTACCCCATCTTTATCAGCGGGCATCAAAGAGATTAGTTAGCTTTCCCTTCAATAAATTTTACAGCGTCACCAACTGTTAAAATTTTTTCAGCTTCACTATCTGAAATTTCTGATCCAAATTCCTCTTCGAAAGCCATCACTAATTCTACTGTATCTAAACTGTCTGCACCTAAGTCATCTATAAAACTTGACTCATCTGTCACTTTAGATTCATCTATACCTAGGTGATCAGCTACGATTTTTTTTACTTTACTTGAAACATCTTCTGACATTATTGATCCTTTACTGTTTTAAATTCTTATTAGTTTAAAAACCTATTTTGTCAAGCCATATACATGCCTCCATTAACATGCAGAGTTTCTCCATTAATATAATTTGATTGGTTTGAGGCTAAAAAAAGAACAGCATTTGCAATATCTTCTGGTTCCCCTAATCGAGCTGAGGGTATTTTTGACACTATAATCTCTTTAAATTTATCATCTATTTTTTCAGTCATAGCAGTTTTAATAAAACCTGGTGAAATACAATTAATATTAATATTTTTTTTTGCATACTCAATTGCTAAACTTTTAGACATTGCGACGATTCCAGCCTTTGATGCAGTATAATTTGCTTGCCCTAAATTTCCTGTATGACCTACTACTGATGTAATATTTATAACTTTACCTGATTTATTTTTTAACATTTTTTTAATAGCAAATTTACTTAATAAAAAAGTTGAGGTCAAATTTATCTCAATTACACTTTTCCATTCTTCTAAACTCATTCTTATCGCTAAGTTATCCTTAGTAATTCCTGCATTATTTACGATGCAATCAAGATTTCCACCAAGATCGTTTGTTGCATTTTCTATAAATTCTTCAATTTTGTCAGAGTTTGAGATATCAAATTTTAAAATTTTAATATTTTTAAATTTTAATTTTAAAGCTTCTAATTTTTCAATTTTTGTTCCTGAAGCAAGCACATTGGCTCCAGAGTCAACCAATCTTTCTACTATTGAGCTTCCTATTCCTCCAGACGCACCTGTTACAATTATATTTTTACTTTTTAAATCACTCATATATTTAAATCTTTTATATCACTATCACTATTAATTGAATTAATTTTTACGTTTTTATCAATTCTTTTAACTAAACCTGATAAAACCTTACCTGGTCCTATTTCTATAAAATGATCAATACCATTTTCTATCATATTGATTATACTTTCTCTCCATCTTACCCTATTTTCAATTTGATTTATTAATAACTTCTTGAGTTCCTCTTTATTTGTTATTTCTTTAGCTGTAACATTTGAAATTAAAGTATTGCTTCCATTTTTAAAATTGGCTTTTTCAATTTCATTTCTCATAACTATTGTTGCCTTATCCATTAATTTACAATGAAATGGCGCACTCACGGGTAATTTGATATTCTTAATTCTTTTTGATCTAAATATGTCTATTAATTTTTCTAAGTCTATATTTGTTCCACTCAACACGATCTGACCAACAGAATTATCATTTGCAATCTGGACCTTAATATCATGTTTATTTTCTTCTAAAATTTTTTCTACTTCATCTATTGTTGAACCTAAAACAGCCAACATTCCTCCAATACCTTTTGGCACTGAATTCTGCATCGCACCGCCTCTTATTTTTAGAATTTTTATTGTTTCGGAAAAACTAAGGTATCCAGCACAAGTTAAAGCTGAATATTCACCTAAAGAATGTCCTGCAAAGAATTTTGCTTTATTTAAATCAATATTGAATTCTTGTTTGATTACACTAAATATAGAAAAACTTATCAAAAAAATTGCGGGTTGAGTATTTGTTGTAAGATCTAAATCTTCTTTAGGTCCATCAAGAATAATTTTTGATAAAGGAAGTCCTAAAACTTTATCTGCCTCACTAAATATTTCCTTTACAAGATTGTATTTTTCATAAAAATCTTTTCCCATTCCCACTAATTGTGAACCTTGACCTGGAAATATCACCGAAAACATCTAAAAAACTTATTAATTTTTTGTCCTTTTTACTATTGTAATTAAAGATTTATAATAGTATATCCACACTTTTTATTAAAGAACTTAAATGAATTTATACGAACATACTATTATTGCTAGACAAGACACGTCTCCTAGTGAAATAAAACAATTAATAGAGAAATATACTAAAATTGTAGAGAAAAATGAAGGTGAAATAGTTAAAACAGAAAACTGGGGTTTGCTGAATTTATCTTATTTGATTAAAAAAAATAGAAAAGGTAGCTACATACATTTCAAAATAAAAGGGAAAGGGAATGTAATTAAAGATTTAGAAAAAAATGAGTCAATTGACAAAAAATTATTAAGATATTTAACAGTTAGAGTTAAAGAGTTTGATTTAAATACTAATTATTTCACAAAAAAAGATGAAAAAGAAAACCAAGAAAGTCTGAAAAACTAAATATGCCTAAAAGACAAAGTGGAAATAAGAAAAATAAACAAAGCAATTTTGCTAAATTAAGTATTTTTCAACCAAATAAATATAGATTTAAAAAAAGTTGTCCTTTATCTATAAAGGGTGCACCTAAAGTAGATTACAAAAATGTAAAGCTACTAAAAAAGTATATTTCAGAGAATGGTAAAATTTTACCCTCAAGAATTACGAATGTAAGTCAAAAAAAACAAAGAGAATTATCATTGTCAATTAAAAGAGCGAGAAATTTAGCACTTATTTAAATGAAAGTTATTTTATTAGAAAATTTAAAAAAAATGGGTTCTATTGGGGAAATAATAGATGTCAAAAGAGGATATGCTCGAAACTTTTTGATAGCAAATAAAAAAGCTCTTTATGCATCTAAAGAAAATATTTCACAAGTTGAGAAGATAAAAAATGAATTATCAAAAAAAGATAACGAAAAAAAATTAGAAGCAAAAAAAACTTCAGAGAAAATTAATAAAAAAGAGTACGTTGTTAAAAAACTTTGCACAGAAAATAATGAATTATATGGCTCAGTGAAACCAACTGAGATTTCAAAATTAATTGAAGAAAAAGACAAGGTAATAATTAAACCATCATTGATACAACCTATTCAAGATATCAAGACCTTAGGAAAGTTTAAAGTAAAGATTTCTCTACACTCTGAAGTTGATGCAGATATTCTGATTAATGTAAAATCAGCTGAAACAATTCAATAATTATACAATTTTTTCCCCAATTAATTTTTACAATTTTCTATTAAAATTTAATGATATAGATTTTTTATATGGAAAATAACCTAAGCATAGTAAAAGATAAGTTTAAAGAGTTACCCAACAATATAGAAGCTGAACAATCTGTGATAGGATCAATATTAGTCACAAATGAAATTTTCGATGATATAAATACAATAATATCTTCCACAAATTTCTATGATCCAATGCATCAAAAAATTTTTGCAGCAATAGAAAGTCTGATTTATAAGGGCATGTTAGCGAATCCAATAACTCTAAAAAACTATTTTGAAGACGAAAAGGATGATTTAAATATTCCTGAATATTTGGTAAAAATTACAAAATTTTCTACTTCTATCAGACAAGCTACCGAATATTCTAGAATAATTTATGATATGTTTGTTAGACGAGAGCTAATCAAGATTTCCGAACAAACAATTGATACTGCAAAACTAAATGACCTTAATACAAATGGGCAAACTATAATAGAAAACTCTGAAAGACTACTATTTGATCTTGCAGAAAAAGGTTCCTTTAACTCATCTTTAATTAAATTTGATGAGGCTATGAGGCAAACAATTGAAATGGCTTCAGCGGCTTATAAAAATGAAGAGGGTATTGTTGGAGTTCCAACAGGTTTAAGAGATTTAGATGATAGATTAGGTGGTCTTCATAAATCAGATTTGATTATAATTGCAGGTAGACCAGGGATGGGGAAAACTGCATTAGCAACAAATATTGCATTTAATGCTGCTCAAAAATTACAAGATAGCGGAAGAAAATCTACTATAGCTTTTTTTTCACTAGAAATGTCCTCTGAACAACTTTCCACAAGAATTCTAGCAGAACAATCAAGAATTAAATCGAATGATATTAGACGTGGAAGAATTTCAGATGAACAATTTGATAAATTCATTGAAACTTCAAAAAATATTTCAGAATTACCTTTATATATTGATGAAACTCCAGCCATAAGTATTGCTGCTATGAGCAATAGAGCAAGAAGAATTAAAAGAATATACGGCCTTGATATGATTATTGTGGATTATATTCAATTAATGAGGGGATCTGTAAATTTTAAAGATGGAAGAGTGCAAGAGGTTTCGGAAATAACCCAAGGTTTGAAAGCAATTGCTAAGGAATTATCAATACCTGTTGTTGCTCTGTCACAGTTGTCGAGACAAGTTGAGCAACGAGATAATAAAAAGCCGCAGTTATCTGATTTAAGAGAGTCAGGATCAATAGAACAAGATGCAGATGTAGTAATGTTTGTATATAGAGAAGCGTACTATTTAGAAAACAAAGAGCCAACGCCAGCAACAGTTGAGCATGCTGAATGGCAAGCAAAAATGAATGAAGTTTCAAATT
>TARA_B100001121_G_scaffold276599_1_pt1 | contig 13741 bp, 7 predicted proteins | sample TARA_B100001121 | Tara Oceans TARA_B100001121 (sample SAMEA2622817) | marine metagenome | biome: marine biome (ENVO:00000447); feature: surface water layer (ENVO:00002042); material: "saline water (ENVO:00002010), including plankton (ENVO:xxxxxxxx)" | depth 5 m
GCCGGTTCGGCCGACATCACCGGTGGTCTGCCGCGGGTCACCGAGATCTTCGAAGCTCGAAGCCCCAAGGATCCGGCCGTCATGGCCAAGGTCGCCGGCCGGGTCGAACTGCACGACGATCTCCGCAAGGGCAAGATGACCATCCGCGTCATCACCGACACCGGCGTGGAGATCGATCACCACGTACCGCAGGGCAAGCACCTGCTGGTCCACCGCGACGACTACGTGGAAGCCGGTGATCCGTTGACGGAAGGCCCCCTCGTCCCGCAGGAGATCCTCGAGATCCAGGGCGAGGAAGCCGTCTTCAACTACATGCTGGACGAGGTGCAGAACGTGTACCGCGCCCAAGGCGTCCCCATCTCGGACAAGCACATCGAGGTCATCCTCGCGTGCATGCTCAGCAAGACCCTGGTCAAGAAGCCGGGCGACACCGAGCTGCTGCCGGAGGAGATCGTCGACCGCTACAACTTCCGCCGGTGCAACGAGGCCATCGCCAAGCAGGTTCGCGTCAGCGATGCCGGCGATACGAACCTCGTGGTGGGCGACATGGTCGACCGGGCCACCGTCAAGGAGGCCAACGCTCTGGCGGCGGCCGAAGGCGGCGCCTCGGCCAAGACCAAGAAGCCGGCACCCGCGACCGGTCAGACGCTGCTGCTGGGCATCACCAAGGCCTCGCTGCAGTCCGAGTCGTTCCTCTCCGGTGCCTCCTTCCAGGAGACCACCAAGGTCCTGACCGAAGCCGCCCTCCGCGGTGCGGTGGACGAGCTGAAGGGTCTCAAGGAGAACGTCCTGCTCGGACACCTGATCCCGGCGGGTACCGGTTTCGACGAGTACACCTCCATGCGGGTGAACCGCCTCGCCGAGCCCCCCTCGAGCGAGGAGGAGGACGAAGCCTCGATGCTGGCCGAAGCCGCCGAAACGGCCGAGGCCCTCGGAGCCGAGCCCGTGGCCGCCGAGGCCCAGTTGGTTGAAATCCCCGGTTCTCAGGACCCCCTGGCCCCCGCCGAGGGCATCAGCGAAGCCGATGCGACGCTGCCTGAGCACTGATTCGACCCCATCCATGCCCCCTCCCGAGACCCGGGCTTCTGCCCGGGTCTCGGTCTTTTTCAAACGTCCAAAAACCGCATTTTTCTGGCCGTGAGGACGATTTCAGCCACGACATGGGCTTGTTCATCCTGCTAGGATGACCTCCTCGGGAGCAAGAGTGCGCCCGAAGTGGTTTTCCTGCGCAAGAAGGCGGCATTCCACGACATAGAACGCGTCAGGAGTGTCTTCCGCAACGGCGGAAGGCCCGAGATGAGAACCAGGGTTCCGACATTGAGTCGAGAGACAATCATGCACAACCGAGTGACGACCGTAGTCCTTTCGATCGTAGCCTTTGCCGCGACCACCGGTCTGGTGATCGCCGCCGGTGGCGAACGCCCCGGCAGCAACCGCACGGTTGAACAAGGATCGAATGTCGACAAGGGCACTGCGCGCCCGCTGCCCGGCGCGATCGGAACTCCCTGGGTCGGTGTCGACTCCAACGAGTCCAAGCCGAACATGGCTCTCAAGCCGCGGACCATCCAGCCCAAGCCGGATCGAATCGATCGCCCCGGCAACGCCTCCGGCAGCCGCCTGGTGGTGAAGTTCGTCGACGAGGCCCGCCTCCGAGTGCTGCCGGACAGCTCCATCATGTCCCTGACCGGAATGGACGTCGAGGAGATCAACGATCTGCTCATCGCCCACGGCGTGATTCTGGAGGCGTCCTCGAACGTCCCCCAGGAGCGGCTGCAGGCGGTGATCAACCGTGCCGAACTCCGATCCGGCAACGCCCAGCCGGACGTCGCGGGAATCTACTACGTGACCGGCTTCATCCGCGACGTCGACAACGCCGCCGACGCCCTGCTGCGGAGCGACCTGGTCGAATGGGCCTTCTTCCAGTCGACCGACTCCTACACCGCCAACATGGTCTCGCTGGCCGAAGCTCCGGCCGCGACGCCCCGCGTGGCCCCTCCCATCGCTACGAGCCCGGTCGCGATTGCAGCCGAGGCCCGGCTCTCGAACCTTTCCCGAAAGCCGATCATGGAACCGCTCCAGCGAGGCGAAGCCACGTTCGCCTGCTGCTTCTACCGACTCGATGCGACCACGCTGACCTGGAGCCTCGATGTCTGCAACGACACCACCCAGGCGGAGTGCACCGCGTTCCAGGATGCCTCGACCATCACCCGCTTCACCCCCGGACGGACCTGCCTGTTCCCCGGTGACCCCGGCAATCCGGGTCCCTGCGACCCCCTTGATATCCCCGCCGCCTGCTGCTTCCCCGACGGCAGCTGCATCAACCAGTTCCAGGTTCTCTGCCAGGACGCCGGCGGCACGTACGACCCCACCGGCACCGGGCTGAGCTGCGACAACCCCGCCGTCGATTGCCCGGTCACCGAGTTCCCGCCGATCGAAGTCGGCGTGTGTTGTCTGACCAGCGACGAGGACCGGTTCTTCGATACCCTCGGCGGCGCCCTCGGCGTCGGCGGTGCGGCGGGCCCGGACAACCCCGTCCTCGTCAAGTACTGCGAAATCGTCCAGTCCCAGGGCTTCGATCCCGACGGCGAGGACTTCGTGACCGCTTCCGACGTCTGCGGCGATCTCGGCGGAACCTACCTCGGCAGCGTCGATGCACCCGAGAGCTTCACCTGCTCCGACTGCGACTACTACGGCGGCTGCTGTGCCGAAGGCGACTGCGAGAACAGCGACGACTGCGACGACGGTGTCGACCTGTTCTCCTCGCTGGTGACGATCAACGGAAATGTTCCCAACTCCGTCTGGTACCCGACGCAGGGCGCCCCCGTCGGCGGATACGCCGTCGACCAGACCGCCCCGGGTGTGGGCGACCCCGTCTACGGGCTCGGCTGGTTCGCCGGCTCCTACCTGCTGAACGTCGGCCCGCTGCCGACGCTCGCGGACAGCCAGTTCGATCCGGCGACGTTTACCACGCCCCTGAAGTGGGCCGACAACGTGGTGTACAACCAGGACGTGCTCTCGGGCTACTTCACCGGCTTCCAGGGACTGCCCGACGGTGCCGGAGGCTTCAATCAGATCCCCACCCCCGCGGACATGCCCGATCCCACCGGCACCGTTCCCGGAACCGGCACGCTGGCCAGGAACGCACAGTACGACCCGCTCAACCCCGCGGACGGCGGCATCCTCGGCTTTGTCGCCTGGGGCCTGTCCGCCGGCAACGTGGCCCCGGCGATCGCCCGACAGGGCGGCCCGCTCGACTATGGCGCATACAGCTACTGCACCAACTGGTGCATGGGCGCCGGCGTCGGCACCGACTCGTGCGTCAACGACGGTGATCCCGCCACTCCGGCCATGGCGAGCAACTTCATTCCGCGTCACCGGTGCGCCGGTCAGACCCCCTACTTCATGGGGCTCGGAGCCTGGTTCGTCGATCCCCTGGCCGGAGACACCCCGATCCCCTTCGGCATCACCCCGGATCCGGGCTGCACCGAGTTCCTCGGACTCAACGACCCCAACGGCTGGCTCAATCCCGACGCGTACGAACCCGGACAGACCGTCGCGGACGCGTTCGAGAATCCCATGGAACAGGGCGCCTGCTCCACCGGTGTGCAGGCCGATCTGCTCCACGGCTCGTGCTTCTGGAACCGCAACCTGTTCCCGACGTACATCGACGCCTACGCCGAAACGCTCTTCGGTCCCGGCCCCACTCCGTGGAACGCCAGCCCGAACTGCTTCAACGGCCCCTACTGCCAGAACCCCACGCTCTGCGAGCAGGTCTGCGCCGAACTGCCGTCCTGCTGCGTGGGCGACGACTTCGTCCAGGGCTTCGCCGACTGGGACGCGGAGTGTGCAGCCGCGGCGAACCTGCTGGGCGGTGGCCCCTTCCCGCTGGGCTGGTACCCCGACGGTCTGGCCGCCATCGGCCTCCCGACGCCCTACCCCAACGGATGCGGCAACTACCTGCTGGCTAACAACCAGTGCATCTCCACCGGTGTTGATCTCATCCCGTACGACGGATGGCAGCCGGACGGAAGTGGATTCGGCGGCGCCAACGGCCGGCAACCCGGCTGCAGCGATCTCGAATGCTGTGCCCGCGTCTTCGCCGCCGGGCAGGCCCTCGACCCGCCGGTCGACTGCAGCGGCAACTGGACGCCCGAATGCGTGGCCCTGGCCTACCAAGAGTGCTACTTCGATGTCCCCGTCACCGACGACACTCCGGACTTCACCCCGCTGCAGTTCCATCTGCTGGGGAACGAGACCCGAACGCTCGGCCGCCGGGGCATCTCCACCGTGGCCGCCGAAAGCGTGCCCGAGGAGTACCGCAGCCTGATTCCGGCCCCCTTCTTCGTGAAGGCCTCACCGGATTCCACCGGTTCGATCCAGAGCGATATCGGCCTCCTGATTCCGCCCTTCATTCCCACCGGAACCAACGGCTTCCAGGACTTCAACGGGCGACCCAACGGATACACGCAGAGTCGATGGTCCGGCTCGGGACTCCAACTCGAGCAGCGGGTTCCCTTCTCGCCGTCCACCGGTCTGTACTCGTGGGGCCAGTTCCTCTCGGGCATCACCCGGGGCCTCCACCCCGCGGGTGACAACGTCAACGGAACCAAGGGCCTCGGCGTCCGTGTTGCAGTGCTCGACAATGCAGCCTGGGTGCAGGAATGGACCGACTTCCAGGGCAATGTCCAGGGCGCCATCCACGAGGACCTGAGGAACGTCCGCCTCGAAGGCCGGGACACTCCGCACCCGCCGGTGCGCATGCTCTTCGATCCGATCGCGACCCGACCGCAGCGCGGCACCGGCGTACTGGGCATCATCGCGGCCGAGGAGAACGGCTTCGGAGTCACGGGCATCGCACCCGAGTGCGAACCGTACTTCTTCCCCACCATCGACGTGGACCTCGGTTTCCGCGAGGTCGCAGCGTGGGTCAACGCGATCGATTCGCTTTCCTACGGCGACGTGATCCTCGCCACCTACCTGCCCAGCTACTACCAGGGCGGAGGCCAGGGTGACGGCGGCGGCGGAGCCCAGAGCGGCTGCGCCGACAGCTGCCTGCTGAACGACCCCCAATCCAGCACCATGATGCAGATCGCGTCCGACGCGGGCATCGTCGTGATCGTGCCCGCCGGCGACTTCGCCTGCGACATCGACGCGACGCTCGAAGGCGAGCAGGGTGACGTGATCATGGTGGCCGGAGCGATGCCCAACGGCAACGCCCAGCGATGGTGGACGAGCAACTACACCACGACCAACACCGGCGGCGCCTACGGAGGCACCGGGATCTCCTGCTCCTCGTGGGGCACGGTCGTGACCACGGGCGGCAATGCGAACCTCACCAAGGTCGCCCTGAACATCCCCGGCCCCGGGGACGACACCCAGGTGCTGACCACGCAGCAGAAGCGTCGCAGCTACACCAACGACTTCGGCAACAACGTCATCGACGGCGGTTCCATCGCGGCCTCCGCCGTGGTCGCCGGCAGCATCGCCTGCGTGCAGGGCCTGTCCCTGCAGCGGTTCGGTGCCATGCAGCCGCCCAACGTCATGCAGCGGATGCCGCACGACTGGGGCACACCGCGGACCGACCGTTCGAACGCCCCCGGCGGACCGGGAGAGTTCTTCAACTCGGCCAACTCCACGGCCCAGGTCCCCTGGGGCTACGACCTGAACAAGGATGGCGAGGGCTGGTTCAGTCAGCGGCTCATCCAGCCCAATGAAATGGGTGTGGCGCTGGTCACCGACTCGGACTACGCACTGGACACGGCCGGGTTCATCACCGACGTCAAGCTCCTCCGCGGCGACCCGATGGGCGGAACGATCTCCAGCCTCCGGGCGGTCGACGAGAACTACTACAGTGCTCTGACCCGCCCCACGGCAACGGGCTTCTACAACCCGCCGTTCTTCGTCCCCGGACCTCCGTACTACTCCTCCGTCGGCCAGTACGTCGACATGATGGTGGAGATGACGGTGCCGCAGGTCACGCCCATCGGCAACCGCGTCGATGCCGACCTGACGATCCTCCCCCCGCCCGGCGTGGTCTCGCTCATCGAGATGTACTCCTGGAACTGGAAGATCAACACCTGGCAGTTCATGGGCATCCAGGTGTCCACCGGCGACGAAACCGAAGCGGAACCGCTGGAGTTCACCAACTATCAGGGATCGGCGGATGAGATTCGCAGCCCCCAGGGACTGATCTACATGCGGGCCGTGGTGCGGGCCATCAGCCTCAACGGCGGCCCCGTCGGCGGCCCCAGCCCGGGCAGCCTGGTCCGGTTCGACCAGTTGGACATCACCTTCGTACCGGGATCCGGCGGCGGAGGGCCTCCGGGCTGATCCCCGACCATTCCACGTTCATTCCAGCCCCCGCCGACACCAAGGCGGGGGCTGTCTTATTGGGGGCTCCTGAGCCTCAACCCCTCCGAAAACGGTCCAAAAATATGCATTTAAAGGCCGGAAATCACAGTTCGAGGTACCCATGGCCCGGAATGCACTTATCTTGAATGATGGGGATGGGACGCACCATTCCGTACCGAAACGAGGAGAGATCATCACAATGTTTCACGCTACGAAGACCGTAACCGCGGCGCTCATCATCGCGGCAAGTTCCCTGGGCGCCTCGGCGTCGGCCGACTACAACCCCGGCCTCGACATCGTGCCGATGCATGAAATCGCACCGCTGGACCTCGACTGGCTCACGGAAGACGATCGACTTCGCGACGAGGAGAGCCTCCCCTACCGGTTCGCCCAACCCCATGAGAGTTTCATCACCCCCGGCAACGACGGCCTCTGGGACCGTGACGAAGACGGCCGCCTCCGCTGGCGTATGCGGATCTCCTCCAAGGGCGCCCCGCACCTGAACTTCGGATTCGAACACTACGACATGCCCGCCAGCGCGGAAATGACGCTCGAGACCGTCGACCGATGGTCGTTCCGCGGCCCCTTCACCTCCAACGACGCGCAGGAAGGCGAACTGTGGACCCCCCTGGTGATGGGCGACGATCTCTTCATCACCATCACGTGCGACGATGCCGACCGGATCCACCTCGAGGAAGGCGTCATCCTCACCAAGATCAACGTGGGCTACCGCGGCTTCCAGACTCCCCAGTCCGACCGCGGCACGTCCGAGGCGTGCAACCACGACGTCGAATGTCCTCTGTGCGACGACTGGTGGAACGAGATTCCCGCCATCGCCATGTACACGATCAACGGCTCGCTGGTGTGTTCCGGATCCATGATCAACAACACCTCGAACAACGAGGACCCGCTGTTCATGACCGCCGACCACTGCGGCGTGCGGGCCAGCAACGACCAGGCTCTGGTCGTCTACTGGAACCACCAGAACAGCACCTGCCGCACCCCGGGCAGCAGCCAGAGCGGCGGCAACGGCAACGGCAACTACAACCAGTTCACCTCCGGCAGCCAGTTCCTGACCACCAACAGCACCTACGACTGCTGCCTGATCCGGCTCAACAGCTCGCCGCAGGATTCCTACGGCATCACGTTCGCAGGCTGGTCCCGCTCCAACTCCAACACCGGCGGCCGGGTGATCCATCATCCGCAGACGGCGGAGAAGCGCTGCAGCAGCATCGACGCCCTTTACAGCAACAGCCAGTACTGGGGCGTGAACTACGACGAGGGCCGGACCGACTACGGTTCCTCCGGTTCCCCCCTGTTCAACTCCAACTTCCAGATCATCGGCATGCTCTGCTGCGGCGGTTCGTTCTGCTCGAACGATTCCGACGACTACTACGGAAAGGCCTTCATCGGTCACTGGTCGGGCCTGGCGCCCTACCTCGACCCGCAGGGCACCAACCAGCAGTCGCTGGACACCCTCAACCCGAACAACCTGAACACCGGCGCCTGCTGCTGGCTGGGAAGCTGCTATCAGGTCGAGGAACTCAACTGCAACAACGTCAACGGCGACTACCAGGGACTCGGTACGACCTGCGGTTCGGTCGACTGCTCGAACCCGGATCCCACCGGCGCCTGCTGCACCGGCACCACCTGCTCGATCTCGACCCAGGCCAACTGCGGCGGCACCTACCTGGGTGACGACTCGGACTGCTCCGACGATCCCTGTGCTCCGGATCCGACCGGTGCCTGCTGCCTCGGCACGACGTGCGTGACCGCCACGCAGGCCAACTGCGGCGGCATCTACCAGGGCGACGACACGAGCTGCTCCGCGAGCACCTGCCTCGCCGACTCCGACTCGTTCGAGGGCATGGCCTTCAGCATCGTGGGACGCGATCTCGTCGACGATGCCGAGCCCACGTGGACGGTCGACGTCTACGCGGTCGTGGCCGACGGATGCCGCCTCGATGCGGTGGCCGGCGACACGTCCACCAACAAGATGATCTCGACGACCTCGAGCTTCTACCAGAGCCCCTACGGAGGCCCCACGTCCGCGTCGATCAACCCGGCGTTGTTCACGGCCTTCCCGGACCTCCGGTACGACAGTTTCGTGACCGTCGGAAGCCTCGATCAGACCGGCAACAACCTCGCCAACATCGGCATCGACTTCTCGGCCTTCGAAGCCGGCGGAGCGATCGATTCGAGCGACGGGTCCTGGTTCATCACTCCCGATGACGCCCAGGGCGAAGCGGTCTCGTTCTCGAACGAATCGTGCGAATCGGGCAACGGTGTCCTCATCGCACGCCTCACGGTCCGGGACCTGTCCGCCAGCGTCTACGTCGAAGCCCTCTTCCAGGGCAAGGACGCCAACGGCGCCACCTGGCAGGCCACGGGCTCGATGAGCATCGTCTTCGACGACTGCAACGTGCTCTGCGACGGCGACACCACCAGCGACGGAGTCGTGAACGTCTCCGATCTCCTCTACGTGATCGCCAACTGGGGCAACCCGTACGACGTCAACGACCTGTTGACGGTCATCGCCAACTGGAACTGCGGCGGCTGAGTCCGCAGCCCTTCACGGGACCAACCAACCCCCTCGATCCCTCCGGATCGAGGGGGTTGTTCATTGGGCCCCGCAGCGACCACCCGAATCCGCATCCGATGAGTGCAGGCTCCGTCCCCCCGATCCGCCGTGATTGGCTCCACCGTGCCCCGCACCATACGATTCAGTCGTCCGTACCCATACCGACCAGAACGCCCCCACGAGGATTCCATGCCCCAGCCCAACCAACGAAACGACGGCACCCCGTCCCCCACACGACCCGCGGGTCCCTCGATCGCATGCCGTCTGGCCGTGCTGATGGCGATCGTGATGTTCGCCGGCTGCTCGACGCACTCCCGGCATTCGGCGGGGCTGTGGCCGGAGCCGGAACACGATGCGCCCGTCACCCCACGGACGCTGGTTCTCCACGCGGCGGACTACCAGTCCCTCTACACCCTGGCCGGCGGGCTCAAGCCGATGAGCAGCGGATTCTGGCGTTGCTCGTTCGACGCCGACGATCCGGAACCCGGCGAGCTCCACGAGGTCCAGGGCATGCTCGGCGTCCTGCGTAACGACGTGTGGTACGCCGACATCCAGATCTTCGCGAAGATCTACGACGGCGAACGCAGTGCCCAGGCCTTCGTCGTGCACCGTGAATCGCTGGCCAGGCTGATCGATCGACACGAATCGTTCTGGAGCGAATGGGACATCACCCCCGACACCGATCCCCGCGAGCTCGTCCACATCGTCGACCGCATGCCCCGCGAAGACCGGTGGAGAGGCTACGGCTACCTCTATGGCTACCCCGACGAAGCGGTCGATTTCTTCGTGGAGGCCGGCATCGCCGCGGACGACGGCGGCGAAATGGGTCCCGGCAAGGATCGAGAGTTCATGCAGATCCCGACGTACGCGGCGGAATCCGGGCACTTCACCTACGCCATCCCCCTGGACCACGTCCCCACCCCCGCCGACCGGGCACTGGCCGAGGATGCCGGGCGGATCCTCGAGGAATACGAACGGCAACGTCCCCAAATGCGCGACGCCGAGGATGCTGTCCGGGTGCTCCGGGAACTCAACGATCAGTTCGAGCGTCCCGCGAACTCGGAACCCGCCGAACCCGACGAATCCGTCGAATCAGGCCCGTCGGCTCCCCTTCGCACGAACGCAGTCGGGAACCGCTAGACTTTTCGGTGAAGTATGGCGCGGTCTCCCGGAGGAGGGAGAACGGCGGGCCGGATCCACCGGGCAGCGAGGTCATCCGAACGTCATGGCAGATCACACCACACTCTGCGTCTGCGGCTACGACCGGTTCGGACTGGTGGATGATCAGCCGTGCCCCGAATGCGGGAAGATCGAGATCGCCGACAAGCGAATCGGTCCCGTACGAAGGCTGCTCCGGAACTATCCCAGTCCCACGGCCACCATCTCGTTCATCCTGAGCCTCTTCACCCTCGCCCTGGCGGGCCTGCTCACCATCCTGATAGTGGTGATGTTGGTGATGGCGGCCAACAGCCGTGGTTCCGGTGCCCCCATCGGGCTCATCCTTCCCTTCTACGGATACATCTCGATCGTCCTGCCGGCCGTGGGCCTCACCGTCCTGTTCGCGATCATTCCCGTCAACGATCGACATTGGAGATTGGCCGGGTACAGCCTGATCATCGCCGTGTTGTCCGCCATCGTTCCACCGATCATCTTCTTCGTGGGCCTGACTCTCCTCTGATGGCCGCCGGATTCGCCTGAGATCGGACCCGGATAGACTGCTCCCGACATGCGATTTGTCCTCCCGGCCATTCTGATCTCGACGCTGCTGACAGGATGCGCCTCCATGAACGCACACCACGAATCGCCGCCCACCGCCCTGCGGGTGGCGACCTACAACATCAAGCACGGCCGGGGCATGGACGGGGCCATCGATCTCGACCGGACCGCCGCCACCCTTGCCTCGCTCGACGCCGATCTCATCGCCCTGCAGGAAGTGGATGACCGGACGCGCCGCAGCGGCGGCGTCGACCAGGCCGCCCGGCTGGCCGATCGGCTGGGCATGCACGCGGCCTACGGTTCCTTCATGGACTTCTCGGGCGGACGCTACGGGCTGGCGATCCTCTCGCGACGACCGATCCAATCCCATGAGGCGTGGCGACTGCCCGACGGGAACGAGCCCCGCGTTGCGCTGGCCGCACGCATCGCGACCGGCTCCGGCGAGACGATCACCGCCATCGCGGTGCACTTCGACTGGGTCGACGACGACGGGTTCCGGTACGACCAGGCCCGCGAGACCATCCGCCGGATCGAGGAGCTCGAGACGCCCTGGATCGTCTTCGGGGACTTCAACGACACGCCCGGTTCACGCACCATGAACGCCTTCGGGCGGATCGGTCGCAACGCCGTGAAACCCGAGGACGACGCGGCCACCTTCCCCGCCGACCGACCGACGATCGAGATCGACTTCATCATCCCCGGGCCGGCCGAGGCCTGGGCTCCGGCCGTTGCGACGGTCATCCCGGAGCCACGCACGTCCGACCACCGACCGGTGGTGGCGGAGCTGCGGTTGATTGAGGAGTGAACATCGAGGGGAACGACCGAAGGCTGCTGTTCGAATCGCCTCACTCCCCCGGTCGGACGTAGGTCATCTCCAGGCGGTTGCCGGGGGCGACGACCGTCACCTCCGTCATGAACGCCCGGATCAGCGTCAGCCCGCGTCCGGAGGCCACCGTCAGGTTCTCCTCCGCCGTCGGATCCGGGACGCTGTCGGGGTCGTAGCCGGGGCCCTCGTCCACGATCACCGCCGAACACCGCGACGGGTCGCCCGTGAACTCGACCTCGATGCAGCGACCGGGGTCGCCCCCGTTGCCGTGGTTCATGGCGTTGCTCAACCCTTCCTCCAGCGACAGACGCACCGCGAAGGTCGCGGTCTCGTCCCAGCCGCCGGCTTCGAGTCGGGCGATGACCTGCTTCAGCACCATGTCGATCTCCTCCCGCGCGGAGGCGATCGTCCAGGTGTCTCTGAAGTCGTGGGCTGCGTCGCTCATGGACCGGTCCGCCTCAGCGCAGGCCGATCCGGGCGTCCTCGGTCGTCTCGTCGATGACGAAGATCCGGTCCAGCTTGGTGATCCTGAAGACCTCGAGGATCGTGCCGCTGATGGCCGCCAGACGAAGCTCGCCGCCACGGTCCTGAACCGCGGAGTTGACGCTGATCAGGGTCCCCAGAGCGGACGAAGACAGATGCCGGACGTTGCCGAAGTCGATGATCAGCTTCGGTGCTTCGCGGCCGTCGATGAGGTCCTTGAGCTCCCGATCCAGATGTTGGATGCTGGACTCGTCCACGACGGCGTCCATCATCAGACGGACCTCGACGATTCCCCCCTCGTCCGTGACGCGCAGCATGGAAGCGTGATTGCTCATCGGATTGTCCCTTCGGTCCCGCCGTCGATCACGGCATGTTGTAGTTCATGCCGGCACCGACCGCATCCATGAGACCCGGGAACAACATGTCCTCGTTCTCGGTCTGGATGATGATCTCGGGACGCAGCAGGATCAGCAGGGTGACTTCCTCGCTGCTGGTCACGCGGTTGGTGAAGAACCGGTTGACGTACGGGATCTTGGAGAGGATCGGCACGCCGACCTCGGTCTCGTACTCCTCGACCGTCCGCTGGCCGCCGAGCAGGGCCGTGCCCTTGTCGGGCACCGACGTGGTGACCCAGAGGTCCTTGGTGATGATCGAAGGCAGCTCGACGGTACCGGCGAATCCGGCTCCCGCCCCACCACCGAATCCGGCACCACCGGCGGCACCGCCGAAGGTCAGGGTCTTCTCCTGGCCGAGCGGCTTGGTGAGCTGGAAGTGGACGTTCATGGTGACGTAGCGGCGGTCGGCCGAGACCGAGCCCTTCACGTCGAGCACGAAACCGGTGGCGAGAATGCCGATGTCCGGCTGGAACGCACCGGAGCCCTCACCCGTGACCGGGGTCAGACCCGCCACGTAGGACTGCTGGGTGTTGACCGAGATCCACGCCTGCTGACCGTTGTAGAAGGTCAGTCGCGGTGCGGTGAGGGTCACCGAACGCGAATCGGCCTGGGTGGCCTTGATGAGCAGGTCGACTTGGATGTCGTCCATGTACTGGATGTTCACGCCCAACGCGGGAGCGAGGGCCGACACCGAGGTGCCGAACGAGGTCAGCGGTGCCACCGACTCCAGGATGTTCAGGGAGTTCTGCACCATGCCGATCGGACTCCAGCCGGAGTTCTCGGCCCCCAGACGGATCGGGGAACCGGGCACGCCGCCGGCGATGTACTCGAACTCCGTCGGCACACCACCGGCTGGGCCGGGAATGCCGACGCTGGCGCCGGTATTGATCGTGTTGATGTACGGCGGGTTGCCCGGATCGACCGTCTGGTTGACCGTGCCGTAGATGATCGAATCCTTCAACTGCCCGGCGGACGCGCCGTCGGTGATGAAGAAGTCGCTCAGGCGGGCGTTGGGGTCGGCCTGCTGGGCGCGATCCCAGAGATCGTTGTTGGTGTTGAAGTAGAGATCAAGGTTGACGCCGATCTCCTCGTACCAGTCGGTGTCCACCTCGAGGAAGCGGGCTTCCACGTTGATCAGGATCGAACGGGCCTCACGGAGCATTCGCAGGAGCGAACCGATGTCCATGTGGTTCCGGGGGGTGGAGGAGATGACCAGGTTCTTGTTGTAGTCCTCCATGCGGCTGACGTCGCCGCCGAGCTCGCGCCATCCCTCGGGATCGACGTTGTCGCGGATGATGTTCTTGAGCTTCTCGAGGTTGTCCTCTTCGTCCTCGGAGTAGTTCATGCCACCACCGCCGCCGCCACCCATGCCGCCGCCGCCGCCGCCGA
>TARA_B100001121_G_scaffold300871_1_pt1 | contig 13735 bp, 9 predicted proteins | sample TARA_B100001121 | Tara Oceans TARA_B100001121 (sample SAMEA2622817) | marine metagenome | biome: marine biome (ENVO:00000447); feature: surface water layer (ENVO:00002042); material: "saline water (ENVO:00002010), including plankton (ENVO:xxxxxxxx)" | depth 5 m
ATTTCTTGCATAATCATTAGAACCATCAAAACTTACTGCATTTCCAAATTTACCAGATGCATAAGAAGCTCCACTGTATAGGTTAGCATAATGGGATGGAGTTATTGTATCGTAAGCAACACCACTACTTTCGTCAAATTTATAATAGTTAACAATATTTGAATTAGATGTCTTGTTCATTATTATTGAGGCGCTGTTTCCATCTGAGACATAAACATCTGCATTATTTATCCCTGAATATATTTGTGTACCTTCAGCTTCCCAATTAACTTCTCCCGCTATATTCTGAGCAATCCAGCCATAACCTATTCTTTCAAATCCTTCAGAGTAAGTGACTACTGATTCATCTGCAGCCTTAATTATTTTGATATCATCAACATACCAGCCTTCAAAATCATGTTCAGAACCATCACTACAGAATGTGAATTTTAATCTGATATCCTCGCCTCTGTAACCTGTTAAATTAAATCTTTTAGTTTGCCAACCTAGTCCTGATTTATCACCCATAAAGGCGCCGGTTGAGCCACAATCCCCACTAAATGAGCCATCATAGCCTCCTATCGGAGTAATTAATTGCCAAGTTGAACCAGAATTCTTAGTTATGTAAACTTGGCCACCATCATAGGTATTTTCAGTCTCATACCATGTTTTTATCTCTAAAAGCCTAGTTTCGCCAACTCCGCCGCTAGGCAGTGAAATATCTGACTTTTGTTTGAAAGAACCAGACCAAGAGTCTAGATATGTACCCTCGTTACTGTCACCGGCCCAAAAGGAATTGAGTCCTGAATTTGCTTTTCTATCTGAATCTATGGTAGTATTAACTCTATTCCAAACATAAGTTCCGTTAGATGTTACTGAAATTTCTACTTCTTCTTTCTCTAACAGTCTAGAATTTGAGTCAATTGACAAATCATCGAGAGTAGTGTCAATTATTACATTGTTCCAGCCGTTTCTGTGGGCGTCTGAATCGTATCCATGATGAATATCATAATTATAAGTGTTTGAAAATTCAACATCCCTGATAGTATTATTTTCAGCCTCTCTAGTAAAAGAAATTGCATATTTCTCATAATTAAAATTAGTATCATGGACTGTATTGTTATCTGCACCAAAGAAAAGAATTCCTACATCTTCGTTACTGTGGAAGTTGGATTCATTAAAATAATTATTAGTGGATTGATCTATCTTAATCCCTATTTTATTTCCGTAGAAATATATATTTTTAAAAATACTACTACCACCATATTGAATTGAGATACCAACTTCGTCCGCACATTGGTAGTCTCCATATTCTACTAACAATCGTTTAGAACCAGATACTACTAGACCTTTGTCAAGAGCTGAACCATCACAATGCATTGAGGCTGAATTAATTACAACATCGTCTGAATTATGAACTCTAATTGCATGAACATTAAACCTGAAATGATTACTGTAAAGCTTAACCTCATCTGCCACAATAGAGACTCCAACATCCCCAGTGGCACCAACGTCTGAACCGCTATATTGGATTTCAAAGCCCCTTAGAGTAGATTCATCTGCAGACAATTTGAATGCATAATCTCCTCCACTTGCATTGACGACTGACTTAACGTAATCTCCTCCCCAATATATTTTTTCAATATTTGAAGCTGTAATAGCAGAGTTCCATATAGTAACATCATCAAGAGTTCCATCAAAGAAATCATCATAGGTTCCGTCATTGTTATGATCACTAGCTCCAATTACTTGCTTATGGGCAGTATCTGAAATTGATGTAGAATAGTTGCAGCTATTATCAAGTTCACCATCTATGTACAACTTAATGCTTGATTTGTCGTAAGTTGCTGTAAGTAATGTCCAAGTATTTTCTGGAATCTCTTTTACAGAGGAACAACCTCCCGAACTCGAGCCTTGACCAAAAACAAATTGAAATTTAGCATCACTATTAACAAGGGCCTTGTAACCTTTTTCAGAGCCTGAAGTGGATTCATATTTTGAAAATATGGTTCTAAAATCAGTGTCGTTATCGTCAATATTAACCCAAGCAGTGATTGAGATTACGTCTGAATCAAATGCTGAATCATCGGCTATTTCAACATAATCATTCGTTCCGTCGAAATCGAGACCATTACTCCAAATACCTGCTGAAGTTGTTGCACCCTCAACTTCTCCAGTAATGTCATGACACCAAACTCCATCCTCAACTTCAGAAGGATTAATTTCATCTAAAGAATATTTAGCAACCAAATCACCCTCATTACAATCGTAAAGGTATCCAATATCTATTCCATAGTTACCTCCTATGAAATTCAACTTCTTATTAGCGTCAACGGCATCATGATAAGTTCTAGAAGCAACACGTATCGTATCTCCCGCACTAGCATTTTCTACAGCATGAGTGATATTTGTATAATCTGAACCGCCAAGATTATCAACTGTATGTGTGGCAGCCTCACTATCTTCTGAAGCAAAGACTACAAAGAGCATTGCAACTAACAAAAGTAAACTTGCGTTAAGCATTCTGTTTTTTGCACTCATCTTTTTCATTCGTACGGCCGCGTATACACGCGTACCATTGCTATTTAAAACGCAAGGGCCTTAAAATAAGTTAATATCTCCAATAAATTACTACAAATAGACTGCTCCTTTTGAAGAGGTATGACAATCACGGATGATACGTTTAAAGAACTAATGAAAAGATTTGCTTCTGGAGTTACCCTGATTACTTTTGAAAATAATGGCAAATACGGAGGATTGACTGTATCTAGCTTTTGCTCTCTATCAATGAATCCGCCTTTAATCTTGATATGTATAGATAAAAAAATACCTAGCCATAATTCACTAGAAAATGGAAGCTCTTTTGGAGTAAATATCTGTAATTCTGAACAAGGCAAACTAGCATGGGATTTCGCTAATTCAAATGTTGATAAGAATGAACTGATTTTATCGCTAAATCACAAAGTCACAAAAAATAAAGTTCCACTATTAACCGATTGCTTAGCCAGTATGGAATGTATAATTGAAGAAGCATATGAAGGGGGAGATCACACCATATTCGTCGGTCAAATAGAACAGGGTAATTTTGACGAAGAATCAGAACCTCTAATTTACTATAAATCTGGACTCGGCGACTTCAAACCAAATTAGCTAGATAATCTTCAATAATTTCCTTCGGGACTTCACCTCTAAAAGCAATTTGCGTACGATAAAAAAATGCTGAAAACCATAATTCTTTAATTTCAATTTCGCCTTTTTCTAAAGAATATAACTTAACATGACGCCACAATCCCATGTCAAATATATTTGTAGAATCTGTAGCTTTTATATCGATATCTTTCTTTAAAAACAGACTTTCAATTTTCAATGCAATTTCTTCGCCTTCTATGCGAACTAGTAATGCCTTATTTTTACGGAAATTATAACCCTGAAAACCTAAGAAAATCCCCGATAAACCCAATAGAAAAAATGATAAATTAATAGCCATTGTCAATAAGGGGAAAAGTTCAGACTGATCTGGTAAAGCATAGGATGCAACGACAAGGTAACAAATTAATGATAAAGTTATGATTAGTGAGGATACAAAATACCATTCTCGACTCTCTGAATTATATTTAATTTTTGACATTAGAATAAGGTCTGTTGTTTAGGGGCTCTTTTACCCGATTTTAAGGCCTTTTCGTCCCAATCAAATACATCAGTTATTCTTGAGAGTGATTTAGCTAGTCTATCTGCATAATAATTATAGTCTGGCTCTGGACATTCCTCTTCGGGTATGTAGGGTTCAACAACCATAGGACTACTACGAGCATCAGTTACAATAAAAGAAATTTTCATACCGCTAACAAAAGGTCTTCCAGTTTCTATATATTTTTTGTACGCTTGAAGATGTGCTTGGTTGTCTTCATTCACGTATTTCCTCTTAAGGTTTACAGTTTTAGAAATTACTAATGTCTCCCTTTCAACTTCTCCTTTTGAAATCCTTGTTACCCAATCCTTTGAGAGTTTTAAGGCTGCATCAATCTCACTCTTCATTAAAAATGAAAAAACCTCTTCTAAGGCTTCGACTTGCGATGGAAATGAATCTGTACGTCTTGTTTCATATCCTCTGATTAACATACTTTCTTTTGGCCAAACTTGCTTACCGACATATCTTTTCTTCGCTCCATGAGAGAAGAAAGGCTGCAATATTTTTTCAAATTCAAGCTGCTTTGCTCCTACAGAATACCTCTCAGCAATTTGCTGACCAAATGATATGGTTCCATCCAAATTTGAGTTAGGAGACCTGAAGAATACTGAATCTGTATCTCCATAAATTACTTCTAAACCCTCATCTTCGAGTTCCTTCAAAATATCTTTCACGTATTCTCTAGCATATGCAGTTATGGAGGCGCCAATATCCAAATTGGTAAAACGATAAAAATAGGACGCAAAAACACCATAAACAGAATTCATTAGAATTTTAATTGCTTCTTGAACGCGCCGATAATATTGCTCTTCCATCTCTGTTGCAGCGTTGGCTTGAAGCTTTTTAGCAGAATCACGATCTGCCATCAAATTAGTTAATAATTCAGGAAGAAGACCTTTCTTTTGCTTGGGGCTCTTAAATTTTACTCCCAAAGGAGTTTCTATGTCCCCTTCATCCGATCTTGTAGTGAAACACAAGTTCCTATCAATTATAATGCTAGGATACATCGACTTAAAATCCAAAACGCAAACCCAATCATACAATCCCGGATCTACCGTGTGAACATATCCACCCTCAATATGGCCGGTTCGTTTTCTTCGATTCGTCCCAGGCACGCCAATTTTCTTAGAATCTGCAAATCTAATCATCAAGGAGTCAATCATCATAGATGTGATCCCATTAATTACATCATCAAGAGGTAACTTTGAAACTGTACCAATATGTTGATACTTTTGAATAACCATAATATGTTCTAAAATTTCTAAAGCTAGTTTAGCATCTTCGAGACAATAAGCCATTACCTTTTCAGGACGTATTTCCCATTCCTCATCCATTTTCTTTGGATTAACGTCATGCTTTTCTCTCCCCAATAACTCTTTTGCTACCGCATTAAGTGATTCTTGACGAGGCCTTATTTCTCGCTTAACGTTCCACCAAGCATCAATTACAACACGACCTTCAACTCTCCAAAATTTTTGTAACTTCTGCTCAATTTTAGACTTATCACGGCCAAAATTCAAATCAATCCTGTGAACGTCTGCCCTCTCAACTAATAGTGGTAAATCATATCCATCAATGTTATAGCCAGTTATAATATCGGGATCAAATTTAGAAACTGCTGAAACAAAATTATTTAGAATATCAAACTCTTTCCCATGTAATGTCTCCTCGTGGATGTAGCCACTTGAATCTTTGATACAAAAGCTTAAGCAATAAATGGTCCTTTCAAAAATGGAATTTTCAATATCAAAACTCAAAATTCTGAAGTCTGATTCAAAATCCTCGCACTCTTTAATCGTAGTTGCCTCAATTAATTTACACGTAAATCTATGATTTTTAACTTCAACTCCTTCAAAAGACACACAACCTCCTATATCATTATCATAAAGATATCTATAATGAAATGGTATATCAGAGGCTAATAATTTCAAATCATTATTTTTTAACCATTCCTTAAGCTTGTAAAGATTGTCTGGTGTTTTTGTATAAACTCTAGTACATTTTCTAACATCACCATCTACCCACAAATCTTCGTCTTCGATAGATTCAACATTATCATCCTTTTGCAATCTTTTTTTAATGTCTTTAGTGGCTTCAACAACTTGAAAATAAGGACGTAAAAGTGGTGTGCGTACTGCAATGGCCTCTCCTTCTTTAGTAGTACCATAAAGATATACGATAGCGCGTTCTACTCCATCCACATTTTCTTTATGATATGCTGAATTAAGTAACCTTATCGAGTATTCCACAGATATCCAGTAAGAGCCTGCTATTATTCTGTTACTTCAAAGGGATGATAGTGCCTGATCAAAATCATTTTTCAAATCATCAAAATCTTCTAAACCTGTTGAAAAACGGACAAATCCTAAATCAATACCTGCTGCGACTCGAGCTTCCTGAGTCCATGATGCATGCGTTGTGGCGTACGGCATAGAAATCAAAGATTCGACTCCGCCTAAAGATATTGCTTGAGAAGCAACATTCATACTATTCAACATTTTGCGACCTTCATCATCTCCCCCCTTTACAACAAAAGAGACCATATTGCCTGAATCTGAAAGAATTTTCTTTGATAATTCATAATCATCGTGACTTTTCAATCCAGGATAAATTACCTTCTTGATTTTTGAATGAGACTCTAACCAATTTGCTAATTTAGCTGCAGTTTCAGTAGATCTTTCATATCTGATTTGAAGCGTTTTCATTCCCCTTTCAACAAGAGAAGCTTGGTGAGGATCCATGGAACCTCCAAAATTTCTCAACTTTTCCCAAATTTTATCAATTACTTTAGTTTTGCCTGCAACGGTTCCGCCCAATAGGTCACTGTGTCCATTAAGCATCTTTGTTAGAGAATGAATAACTAAATCAAAACCGTGTTCTATAGGATTACAAGATATCGGTGTAGCAAATGTGCTATCTACAATGGAAACTGCACCATGCTTATTAGCTAAGGCCGCTAGTTCTGGTAAATCCGAAATTTCCAGTAAGGGGTTTGTAACAGTCTCACAATACAATACTTTCGTTTCCTTTTCCTTCAATGCATTTTCAACTGCATCTAAATCTCTTACGTCTACATAATGTACATCTATACCGAAGCGGATAAAATCTTGATCTAAAACCCCTACTGTTCCACCATATAGATTTCTTGTGGTAACAATTCTATCACCTTGACCAAGAAAATTAAGCAAAGTCGTGCAAATTGCAGCCATACCAGATGAAAACACTAGTGCATCTTCGGCACCTTCCAAATCTGCTATTTTCCTCTCTAATGCTCTGTTTGTTGGATTATAATATCTACCTGAATAAACTGGTGCACGAGGCTCACCAGCCATCCACATTTTATATCCTTTATCATCAAGATAAAATGTCGAAGTTTGGTAAACTGGAGTATTCAATGAATTTTCACTAGGTGAAGTACCCGAATGAACTGACTTAGTTCCTTTTCCTAGCTTTTTCTTATCATTTGCATTACTAACCATTTCATGGTTAAAAGGGTACCAATTAATAGATTTAGTGACATTCTGCAATATAATAAATAGGAAGTTTTAAATTGGATTATAAGGTGTGTAAGTTGATGATGCTGAAGAAAAATTGGGGAATTCATGTTTTTTTAGTATTTGCATTAGCAATTTTTCTTTTACCTTTTTCCACTGCTGGCCTACTTGAAGTATCTGTAAATAGCTCTGATGACTTAGTGGTTAGCGAAGATGAAACTATTATTCAAGGAGGTACAAACCTAAATCTCTACGTTCGGCTAAAAGGTGCATACAGAGAAGCGGGAAATAACAATACAGTAGAGTCAATCACAATTAATGTAAATTTTAGAAATACTGATGACCCTAGGGAGTCTGTAATTGGCTACCCTGAATATCAGCCACTATGTGACACTTGCTCAGACCCAGGATACGATGAATATTTGTCTAAATTCAGAAGCTCTGATACAAGATTCAAAGGATATGATGGTGTTGTAGAATTTGACATAATTTTAAGAAATAACAGTAATGATATTGTTAAGAGTGCAATTGTCGAAATAACTTTAGTCACACAACAATCTAACAGTGGCGATTCGAGCGGATTTTCAATTCCCGAACTTCCTCCTGTTGTTGAAGACAACTTGATTATAATTGTAATAGGCTTTTTGGTAATTCTACTTTTGTCTGTTGGAATATACACATTTGTTCTAGCTCCAGAAGATACTACCGCAGAACTATACAAACCCGTCGAATCAATTGACCCTTTGAAGAAAAGCTTAACCGGAGTCGGACACAAATCTGATTTACCAAGTGAATCTAAAAAACTGAAACGTTTAGAAGGAACTGGAGATGATTCTGATGAGGAAGAAGATGATGATGAGTATGAAGATGAGTTTGATGAAGAAGAAGATGACAGTGACTTTGATGAAAGAAAAATTCTGGACGAACTAACTGGAACTCACTCAATCGGCTCGCAAGTTGATGAGGGAGACGATGACTCTGGTGAGGACGAAAAATCAATAGCTGCCGCTCCAATGAAGAAAAAGGCTGTAAAGAAGCGTGTAGCAAAGAAAGGTGTTGCTAAGAGGTTAGTAAAGAGACCTTCAACTAAAGCTGAAACAAGTCAACCTGAGGTTAAGGCACCAAAAGGAATGGTCTCTGTAAGCTGCCCTTCATGTAGCAAAGTGCACACAGTTGATGAAAATACATCTAAATTTATATGCAGTTGCGGTAGAAGAATTAGAGTTTAATCTTCTTTAACTGTATCTAAAATAATGAAACTTCGCCTAGTCTCATTAGTATCAAATTTGATTTCCAAAGGCCTAACTATTAACTTAATTTTATTTGATTTGAAATGGCTTTCTTCTATGGGTAGCGCTACTTTCCAATCCGTCAAAGGAAGACATTCGTAGTCTAAGTTACTGTCAGTTATACTCATTGCTGCCTTTGTAATCCATAATTTCTTTTCTTCACCTGGGAGATCAACCGAATAAGTTCTACCATTAAAATATGAAATTTTAACCTCAACCAAACTAGGCTTATTTTGTTTAATTGCTGATGATAATTTAGTTTTCTCTAAACCATCAGGATAATCAAAATTAAATTCTTTCAATTTATCTAAATTCTGTTCTATCAAATTTTTTGGATATGACTCTTTATCAAGGGCTGCAAGTAAAATTCTTTCGAGCCTTGATGCATTAGGCCTCTCGGCTTCAGCCATTACTCTGTAGTAGCTCAAAGGATGCTTAATTAATCGGCAAAGAGCATTTGGTCCTGGGCACACGCCAGTAGAAACTAGTGTATCGCACTTTGGAGCATTATACTGAGTTCCTGATGTCTTACCTGAAATGTGCTCAACTTGATATCTTGTAAAGGATTCTTTGAAATCTGGAGCTGTAGCAAATAATCTCATTACGGATTCTGAATCTTGATTGAGGGAAGAAAGAAAAGTAGTTATGAAGAAACGTGATGGATGTGCTAAGTTTACGCCAGCTTGTAAATCTAATAAATTCATATTAAAGCATGGAGGTGCTTTAGCTAAATCAAAGCGGCCTAATTCTTTCATTGCCTCTGCTTGACGCTCGCCTACCACATTTTCCAAATTACCTATCCTTTCAACGAATGCTTTGGAAACACTACCTATCAATTCAGTTATTGGACCCTCAAATTGATTTTTAATTTCTACTGGCGCTTCAGGTAATTTCTCAAGATGCTGACGAATTACTTCACGCATCAATCTCACTAAGGTCTCTCGATCTAAAGTGACTATGCCATTTTGAACGCCACGGTTTGCAAGTTTCCAATTACCTTCTCTCAATTTTGAAGCTGCTTTAACATAATCTACGAAATTCATGCTAAACTTGTTGCCGTCTAGAGATACCGTAATTATTTCTAAAGAATTTACTACTTTAACTAAATCTTCATTAGTTTCGGAATCAAAAAACTTCTCAGCCCTTCTAGCTTCAGATAATGCAACGTAATTAATCAAGGCTTGATTGTCAGCGGCTGCCAAAATTAAACGAGATATTACATAACCAAGAACAATATCTGCCTCATCATTAACAGGAGGGCCTTCAACGTCTATCAAACCAGTAGTTGCAGAAGTTTCTAACCTAGCCACGGCTAGTGCTCTTGCTTCAGAATAAAAATAATCCTCAAGCAAAGAATCAAGGGTTAAACCTTCTAAATAGCTGTTGGCAGATGGCAAAAAGGGATATCTCCAATATTCAACCACAATCAAGCAAGACGATGTGGTTTTATAACATCAATCAATGGTAAGATAACGTGACTCAAAATCTCTTAAAAATTAAGAATGTCAAAAAGGCATACCGAAAGTATAATCTAATAGGTAAAGAGGTTTCGAGGTTTTCAGCGCTTAATGGACTTAACCTGAATGTTGGAAAAGGTCAAATTTACGGCTTTTTAGGCCCAAACGGAGCTGGAAAAACTACCACAATAAAATGTATAATCGGAATATTAGAAGCAGATAGTGGAGACATTATTATTGATGGTAAAAATATAAAAGGGAATGGACTTTATTTTAAAAATAAGATAGGATTCTTGCCTGAACAAGTTGGACTGTATGGAAGGCTAACTGCTAAAGAATCATTACAATTTTACGGAGGCTTTTATAACATAAGTGATGATTTAGTAGAGAAAAGAGGAAAGGCTCTACTTGCTAAATTAGGATTAGAAAAGGACTCAAACAGAAGAGTTAGTGAATATTCGCTAGGAATGAAAAAGAGACTTGCTTTGTGTATAGCATTACTTAATGAACCCGAAATTTTAGTAATGGATGAACCAACATCAGGCCTTGACCCTAGAGGAGTAAAAGCTCTGCGAATTGTTCTTAAAGATTTAAATAAAAAGGGGTTAACAATTATACTCAGTTCACATATTCTTACCGAAGTTCAAGAAATATGTTCACATGTAGGAATAATAAATAACGGAAAATTAATTCGAGAGGAGTCTATTGATGACATTAGTAAGGAAATAGAGAAAAAATCAATTAAGCTATTACTAAAAGTGAAAGAGTTCCCAGAAAAAATTTCAAAGGAACTTTCTAAAAATAAAAAAGTTAAAAGTATTAAACAAAAAAATAACGGAAAGCATGAGGAGATTACTTTAGAGTTAAAGGAGGAATACATTCCTTGGATCACGGATTTTTTAGTATCTAAGGGAATACAAATTTTTTCAATAGAGCCACAGAAAAATTCACTTGAAGAGATATTCCTTAAAGAAACGGGTGGTGATTAATTGGGTCTGAAAAATAAATATATTCAGAAGTCAAAAGATAGCTGGAATAATAAAAAAACTTGGCATCCGTTGATTATTTCTTTAGTTTTAGTAATCAGTCTCGCAGTAATTCACAAAGCCTATTGGGAATCAACTACAGAAACCAATCCAGATGAAATCTGGAATAATAAACAAATTACTAAGAATGGAAACAACTGGACCATAAATTTTGATGAGGAAGTTGGAGAAAGTATCACGTTTAAGGGAATTTTGAAAACTGCACCAAAGTTTGAAGTCTATAGAAATGATACATTTGTTCCGGGCAAATATTCTGAAGGTGAGGCTCTGGTTTATTCTGAAGACTTGTATGGAAAAACCATGCTGAACGTTAGTGGAATTAGAATTCTAGTTAATGACGACCTATCTAAACAATTTTTTGTAAGTGAAATAATTACAATTAAAGCTACACTAGTTAGTAATGTTTCAACGTTTGATAATAATGGTGAAATAATAACATTAGTGAGAGAGGGCTGGGTTGCTGAGGCCGAGGACATAAACCTATCATCATCAAAAGACAACTATTTTTTCACAGCTGAACTATTAATTTTCTTTGCAGGCCTTTATCTTTCGTTGAAACAAATTACAAACCTAAGAGAACAAACTGGATTAGTTTGGCACTTGGCAAAATTTGAACTTAAGCAGGGAATAAAATCACCAAGAATGATTGTACTCGGCGTAATATTTACATTATTTATTATCGGAATGGGATGGCTGTTAGGTGATTTACAAAATGGAGATCCGGAATCTGCGTTCTTTGTACAAAATGCAAACGGAGCACTACAACAGCTATGTTTCTTTGTATTCTTCGTAGTCTCATTAGCTGCAATTGGAGTATCTGTGGATTCTTTTCATAAAGAAAGACAAGCAAATACACTCAATATTTTACTTGCTAAGCCAGTAAACAGAGAAACTATAGTAATTGGAAAAGCAGTAGGGCTCTCTCTAGTCGTTGGTATTCCTGCACTTGTGGCACAAATTTTAGGTTTAATATTTATGATTAATGCTGGAGATTTCCCTTCTTTGAGCGGAATAATCGCTTTTATCGTCTGTGGACAAATAATGATATTTACGCTCGTTTGCTTTCAGCTATGCTTTGCTATATCTGCTAGAAACGGTACTGATGTGGTGATGTATGGACTAGGAATGTGGCTATTATTTGCCGTTGTATGGAATTTATTAATTTATGCAATCTCATTTGCATTAGGTATTGATGTAACTGCTGATGATTTTGAAAATGATCCTAAATTTCAAAGTATTGCATCTCATATGGGGATGCTTAATCCTGGATACGTTTATCAATTCGCAGTAGGATTACTAACTCATAGAACTTTAGCCATAGATCTAGAAGGCATTCCTGGATGGTTAATTTTATTGGCACTAGTCTTATGGCCTATAACCTGTCTTAGAACTGCAACCAAGCTTTTCAAGAGGGAAGTCAGAGGATGAATAGAAGAAATATTAAAGACGAAGATGCGGTTACACACGTCATTGAGTTCACTATTGCTTTAACTGTATTCGTAATAATTTTACAAGCTTTCACGTCCTCTATGAATTTCAGAATTGGAATTGACTTGAATAAAAATGATAATAATATAGTCATGGCAAGAGAAGTTATTTCTGAATTAACCGGTTCTCAAGGCTCGACTGATAACTCCGCAAATTGGGAAGATAACGAATTCGGTACAGGTGTAATTCAATTACGTAACGGGACCACAGTTGGAATTTTAAACGCGAATGGAGAAATTGACTCGGACAAATGTTCTTCTTTGGGTAAATTTCCATATTATCCTTTAAAAGAAGAGCTAGGAGTTACTGAGCAATTAAGAATCGAAGTACAAACCTTAGTTCCTAAAGAAACTGTTTGTCTTTGGGGAGGAAATCCAAATACGTCAACAGTGAGCTTTGAATCACAAAGATATTTATTATACAATGATGGAACCAAAACGGTTCCTGCTTTGCTAACCGTTACAATTTATGAGGGAGATACTCCAACCAGTAATCTTTACCTAACAGAAGTAATGTACAGCCCACAAAACAATGGTTTTGACTATGAATGGGTAGAGTTTTACAATCCAAACGATATAGCGATCTTTGTAAGTGGTTGGACAATTGCTGACGATGATCAAAAGGATAACATAATCTCTAATGAAAATGAAATTATTACCATTCCTGCAAAAAGTGTTGGAATCTTAACATCATCCCCATCGACTTTTAAAGAAACATATCTAGACTATAAGTATGTTTTCTCAGTTGAAGATGTTGCAATCGGTAACGGCCTAGGAAGCACTGAAACTATAGTTTTATCAAAAAATTCGTATAATGATGTCTTTAGCTACACATCAGATGATGGAGCTGATGGAAATGGTAAATCATTAGCTAGAGAGTGCTACGATTGCTCCGAATGGAATGAAGCTGCTTCTAGTCCAGGTACTCTTTAATTATTCAAAGGCTTGAAGACCAGTAATCCATCTTCCAAGAATTAAATTATGAATATCATGAGTTCCTTCGTAGGTATATACACTTTCTAAATTAGCCATGTGCCTCATAATTGGATATTCATTTAGAATGCCGTTAGCCCCATGGATATCTCTTGAGGCTCTGGATATTTGTAATGCAATATCAACATTATTCATTTTACCTAATGAAATCATCTCAGGTGTAGCTTCTCCTTTATCTTTCGCTCTTCCTAGATGATATGCCAATAATTGACCTTTAGTTATTTCTCTAAGCATCCAGGCCAATTTGTTCTGAACTAATTGGAAACTGGCTATAGGTTTTTTGAACATTATTCTAGATTTAG
>TARA_B100001121_G_scaffold258684_2_pt1 | contig 13734 bp, 9 predicted proteins | sample TARA_B100001121 | Tara Oceans TARA_B100001121 (sample SAMEA2622817) | marine metagenome | biome: marine biome (ENVO:00000447); feature: surface water layer (ENVO:00002042); material: "saline water (ENVO:00002010), including plankton (ENVO:xxxxxxxx)" | depth 5 m
TCAGAACCAGAAACTGAGTCAGAACCAGAACCTGAGCCAGAATCAGAACCTGAGTCAGAATCAGAACCTGAGTCAGAACCAGAACCTGAGCCAGAATCAGAAACTGAGACAGAATCAGAAACTGAGTCAGAACTAGAACCTGAGCCAGAACCTGAGCCAGAACCTGAGCCAGAATCAGAACCTGAGCCAGAATCAGAACCTGAGCCAGAACCAGAACCTGAGCCAGAAACAGAACCTGAGCCAGAAACTGAGCCAGAACCAGAACCTGAGCCAGAACCAGATCCTGAGCCAGAACCAGAACCTGAGCCAGAACCTGAGCCAGAACCAAAGCCAGTGCCTGTAGAACCTAATCCAGAGTCAAAACCTGAGTCAGTGTCAGAACAAATTTTAGAAATAGAATCAAAATCAGATTTAAATAAAAAAAGTAGTTTTTTTGATTCTTCTTCTAAAAAAAATAAGTTAGATAATGCTATTACAAAGACAAAAGAAGGTTTTTGGGGGAAGATAAATAGATTTTTTACGAGTAAAAATAAAATTGACATCAATGTTATTGAAGATTTAGAAGAATTACTTATTTCATGTGATATTGGTGTTTCAACTACAATAAAAATAATTGACTCTGTTGAATCTTATGTTGCAAAAAATTCTTACATGGACAACGAAGAATTAAGAAATATTTTAAAAAATGAAATAGTTAATCTTGTTTCCATTGATAAAGAAGAAAATTTCAATTTAAATAAATCAACAAATTACCCATACGTAATTATGTTTGTCGGTGTTAATGGTGTTGGTAAAACTACAACAATTGGAAAACTTGCTAATGTTTTAAAAAATGAAGGAAAACAAGTTATAATTGGGGCTGCAGATACATTTAGAGCTGCGGCCATTGAACAACTTTCTTCTTGGGCTGAAAATGTAGGAGTTCCTATTGTTAAACAAAAAATAGGATCTGATCCAGCTTCTGTTGTTTTTGATACAATACAATCAGCGTTATCAAAACAAGCAGATTATGTGTTAATTGATACAGCAGGTAGGCTTCACAATAAAGTTAATTTAATGAATGAATTACTTAAAATTAAAAATGTATGCAATAAACTTATACCTAACTCCCCAAATGAACTAGTTTTAGCATTAGATGCGTCCACAGGTCAAAATGCTTTAGAACAAGCTAAAAGATTTTTAGACGTAATTGATATCAATTATTTAGCTTTAACTAAACTAGATGGCACTGCAAAGGGAGGCGTTGTTATAGGAATATGTGATCAGCTAAATATTCCAATTAAATATATTGGTGTTGGAGAATCTATAGATGATATTCAATTATTTGATAAAAAACAATTTGTTGAATCTCTTTTTTCAAAGTAATAATAATGATTAAAAAAGAAATAATTGATTTTAATGATTTAAATATATTCTCTGATTTAATTAAAGATTATAAATCAAAAAAAAAAGAAATAAGTCAATTTATTTCTTCTTTCCCTACTAAAGAAGCCATAATTAAACAAATAAGAAAAAAAAAACTATCAAAAGAGATTAGACAAGATTTAGTAAAATCTCTCAAAAAACAATATAAAAAAACAGAGTTTATAAATTCAGATTTTAAAAAAATAAATTACAACATTGACTCTTTAATTTCTGAAAACACATTTACTATTACTGCCGGTCATCAGTTAAATTTATTTTCAAATCCACTTTTTTTAATATATAAAGTAGTAAATATTATTAATTTATCATCTAAAATTTCTAAGGCCTCTAAAAAAAACGTTGTTCCTATTTTTTGGTTAGCCTCCGAAGATCATGATTTTGAAGAAATAAGTTGTTTTAATTTTTTAAATAAAAATTATAAGTGGGAAAAAAAATATGATAATTCTCCTGTTGGAAATTTAAAAACAAAAAGCTTAAACTTATTAATAGAAAATATTTTTAATTCAATTAAAGAATACCCATATAAAAAAGATTTAAAAAATATAGTACTTAAAACTCATCTCAATAATCATAATTTATCAAATGCCATTAGGTCTATTTTAACATTTTTTTTTCATAAACATGGTTTATTAGTACTCGATTCTAATGACATTATTTTAAAAAATCATTTTAAGCCCTATTTTAAATCTGAAATTAATAATCAATTTTCTTTTTATTATACTACTAAACAGTCTGATAAATTGTCTTCGTTTTACAAAACAATTATTAAACCTAGAGAAATAAATTTATTTTACTTTAATAAAGGAAAAAGATTTAGAATTGTAAAGAATAACCAAATATTTCATCTTGTAAATGGCAAAAAAAAATGGTCTAAAACTCAAATACTAAAGGAAATTGATGAATATCCCGAAAGATTTAGTCCAAATGTTATTTTACGTACATTATATCAAGAATCAATTCTCCCAAATATTGCATATGTTGGTGGTCCAACTGAAATTTCCTATTGGTTACAGTTCAAGTATTTATTTGATAAAATGAAAATTCAATTTCCTATTTTAGTTTTAAGATCTTTTGTTTTGAATCTTAAATCTGAACATTCTAAATTTTTGTTAAAAAATAAAATTAATTTGAAAGATTTATTTTGTTCTCATGATGAGTTTGTTTATAAATCATTTTACAAGAAAACTAAAATAAATTTAAAAAATGAAATAGAATTTTTTGATAAAATAAAATATTCAATTAGTAAAAAGACAAAAAAAATTGATAATTCTTTAAATATTCACTCTCTAGCAGTTTGTAAAAAAATTGAAAAAGATTTAAAAAAGCTAGAAAGAAAAGTTATTAAATATCAAAAAAAAAAATATTCTTCATTTATTGACAACTTATCAAAAGTACATTTAGATGTTTACTCAAAAAATGTTATTCAGGAGAGAGGGATAAGTTTTTTTGAGTTTTATTTAAACCACGGAGATGGTTTTTTTAAAATCCTTTTTAAAAAATTAAATTGTTTAGAAAGTGGCTATATTATTTTAAAAGGATTTTAATAAACATTACATTTATCTATGGAAAAAATATCAATTATTGATTTTGGTTCTCAATACACTCAATTAATTGCGAGAAGAGTTAGAGAATTATCTGTTTATTCTGAAATTATTCCATTTACAAATTTTTCAAATATAGACCCTAATACAAAAGGAATCATTTTATCAGGTGGTCCATGCTCTGTAACAGATAGTAATGCACCTAATATTGAAACATCAAAGATAAGAGGGAAAATTCCTATTTTAGGTCTTTGTTATGGTGCTCAATTATTAGCTCTACAATCTGGTGGTAATATAATTAAATCTAAAATTAGAGAATATGGTAGAGCAAATTTAACCAAAGTGGAAAAATCTGATTTATTAAGCGGTGTGTATGTTGATTCTCAAGTTTGGATGTCTCATGGTGATACTATATCAAGTATTTCAAAAGGAAATAAAATTATTGCTAGTACTAGTGAAGTTAAAATAGCCGGATTTTCAATTGACTCTGAAAATACTTATGGATTACAATTTCACCCAGAAGTTTATCACTCTATTGATGGAGTTAAAATTTTAGATAATTTTTTATCAAAGATTTGTAAGTGTAGTAAGTCTTGGACTATGGATTCATTTATTTCTAAATCAGTTTCTGATATAAAAGACCAGGTTGGTAATGAAAAAGTATTATTAGGTTTATCTGGTGGAGTTGATTCTAGTGTAGCTGCATTATTGCTACATAAAGCAATAGGTAAAAATTTATTTTGTTTTTTTATCAATAATGGATTATTAAGAAAAAATGAATATGAGAACGTCTTAAATTCTTACCAATCAATTGGCCTTAATATTCAAGGTGTAAATTCAGAAAAAGAGTTTCTTGATGCATTAGAAGGTGTTTCTGACCCAGAGTTAAAAAGAAAAATAATTGGTAATAAATTTGTCGAAATTTTTGAAACAAAAGCTAAATGTATTGGAGGAGTAAAGTGGCTTGGTCAAGGAACAGTGTATCCAGATGTAATTGAATCTATCTCTGCAACAGGAGGTCCTTCAGCAAAAATTAAATCTCACCATAACGTTGGAGGATTACCTGAAAAAATGAATTTAAAAATTATAGAGCCATTAAGAGAAATTTTTAAAGATGAAGTTAGAAAAGTAGGTAGGAGTTTGGGTTTAGATGAAAAAATATTAAATAGACATCCATTTCCAGGTCCAGGTCTTTCAATAAGAATTATTGGTGAGATAAATAAGAGAAACCTTAAAATTCTGCGAGAGGTTGATCATATATTTATAGATTCATTGGTAAAACATAAATTATATGATAAAGTATGGCAAGCTGGGGCAATGTTTCTTCCTATAAGAACAGTTGGGGTTATGGGTGACGAGAGAACTTATGAAAATGTTGTTTCATTACGTGCAGTTACATCTACTGATGGTATGACAGCTGATTGGGCTCATTTGCCATCTGATTTTTTATCTGATGTTTCAAATAAAATTATTAACAGAGTAAAAGGAGTAAATAGAGTTGTATATGACATCAGTTCAAAACCACCCGCTACAATAGAATGGGAATAAATTAGTTATGAGATTATTTATATTTTATTTTTTATTTTTTTTAATCATTTTTCCTCCAAAAGTATTACCTCAAAGTGAATCTGATTTTTTAGTACACAATATTTCTGATGGTGACACATTTCATAGTTTAAAGTTGAAATATGGAGTCTCTAAAAGAAAAATAATAAAATGGAATCCAGAATTAAAGAAGTGTAAATTTTTAAGTGATTGTTCTCACGTTACAAAAATTTTAATTTTGAAATCTAAAAAAAATCAGTTTGAGAACGTTTATATTGAAGACACCATTTTCATTGATTCTACTGATATTGAAAATTCAGAAATAATTAATGAATCAATAGAAAATGCTCAGGATTTTTTGGATACTTTACTTATAGATTTGAATTTAAATGAAGATACGATAATTTTTAATCCTAGAGATTCAATAGTAAATATTGCTATTTTACTTCCATTTTTATCCAATACAAAAGATTCTATTTATTCATCAGGAAAAAAAATTACACCAACACATTTTTTAAAAAAATCAAGAATTTCATTAGAATTTTACTCTGGATTATTATTTTCTTTTTATGAATTTTTAAGTGATTCAACTTTAACTATAAATTTAAATGTTTTTGATACCCACCAGAGTATTGATTCAATAAAAAATATAATCATGAATAATAATTTAGATTCAATGGATATTATATTTGGCCCACTATATCAAAAACAGTTCGATTATGTCTCTAGAAAAATACAAAATCCTAATACCTTTTTAATTTCTCCATTACAAAATAATTCAATTAAAATACAGTATGAAGAAAATTGCAAAGTATATTATTTTGAGTCAAACAACAACAATAAAGTATCCAATCTATCTAAATATATTTATGATACTTATATAAAAAATAAAAGTTATTTAGACACAGTTTTTGTTTTTTTAAAAAAAGATGATAAAAAACAAAAAATAATAAATAATTATTTAAAAGAGTGGGATAATAATATTATTTATCATGAAATTGGAAAATCAACTATTTCTGAGCAGATGTCAGATGAGGAAATAAATAAAATAACAGATGTCGTGTTCATTCCATCCGATGATCCTGTTTTTGTCTCAGATATTATTTCTAGACTACATGCATTGAAAGATTCTTCTTTAACTGTTTTTTGTACTGATTATATCACTAAATTCAATTTAATCCCTCATAAGGAGCTTTTTGAGTTAAATGTTCATTTTTTAAGCGAACATGAACCATTTTATGAAAATGAGAAATACATAAACTCGTTTTATAATTATTTTTCAATTAATCCACAAAGTAAATATGTTAAACAAGGTTATAAATGTGGTACTTATTTCTTAAACCTCTTTTTTAAAAATATTAATTCCTCGTCAGAAGAAAATATTCTAGGTACATATTTTAAATTCTATTTGCAAAAAAATAATTTTTTTCGAAATGAATCTTTTAAGTTGTGGAGATACAATGAATATGAAATAAAAGAAGTAATACAATTTAACGAAAGTCAATAATTTCCCAGTTTAAGTATTTTTCTTTTATTTTTTTTAAATTATAAATATCATTGGAAAAGAAACTATTAAATTTTTCATCAAATTCATTTTCATTATAAAAAACTATTTTATTAATAAAATCTGGTTCATTATTTCCATTTTTACTGTTATGTAGACTGTAGAAAACATCCAATTGTTTGTTATTTTTTGACTTATTGATAATTTTTAATTTAACTAAAAGATCAATTTTGTTTAAGAGTCCAGTTATCTTATTGTTACTTGTTTCAATTATTTTAAATTCATCTAAAAATTTAGAAATAAAAAAACATTTTTTTTTTTCTTTTTCCGTCAAAGAATAAATTTCTATTTCTTCATTTTTATGATTAACATTTATAATTAATTCACCATTACTTTTGATTTCATTTTTTTCATCTCCACTAATGTGATTAAAATAAAATTGATTTTTATAATGTATTATTTGAAACTTAAAATTTTCATTTGTATTAAAATCTGTTGAAAATGGTTTGTTGCAAAATATTTCTTTAATATGTTCTGCACTATTTTTGTCAAATTCTCTTTTTTGAGAAAAAGAAAATAAAGAAAAAAAGAAAATTAAAATTAAAGTTTTATTCATCTTTAATTTTATTTAATAATTCAATTAATTCATCTTCGGTTTTGATTAGTACTTGTCTAGATCTACTTCCGTCTGATTTACCAACAATACCAACCATTTCTAATTCATCCATTATTCTACCAGCTCTATTATATCCTAATTTCATCTTTCTTTGTAACATTGATGTCGAACCTTGTTGTTGCAATACTACTAGTTTAGCAGCATCTTCAAAAAATTCATCTTTTTCTCCTCCTTTATTAGAGTAACTATTGGTGTTATTTTCATTGGATATTTCAGGTAAATCGTATCTCTTTGGATACACCTTTTGATCCTCAATAAATGACATGATTTTTTCAACTTCAGGTGTATCAATAAATGCACATTGAAGCCTCAGTAAATCATTTCCAGTTGAGATAAGCATATCTCCTCTTCCAATTAATTGATTAGCACCACTTGTATCAAGAATTGTTTTACTATCGATACCTTGAGAAACTCTGAATGCGATTCTAACAGGAAAATTTGCTTTTATTGTTCCAGTAATAATATTTGTTGTAGGTCTTTGAGTTGCAATAATTAGGTGAATTCCTATTGCTCTTGCCAATTGTGCAAGTCTAGCCAATGGAATTTCTATCTCTTTTCCTGCTGTCATGATTAAATCAGCAAATTCATCAATAACTAAAATTATATAGGGAAGATATTTATGACCATTTTTTGGATTCAATTTTCTTGAAATAAATTTCTGATTATACTCAGTTATGTTTCTAACACTAGCTAACTTTAGTAGGTCATATCTGTTATCCATTTCTAGACACAATGCTTTCAAAGTTGTTATTACTTCTTTTGTGTTGGTTATAATTGCATCTTCATTGTTTGGTAGTTTAGCCAAAAAATGTTTTTCAATTTTATTATACAGAGTTAGTTCAACTTTTTTTGGATCAATTAAAACAAACTTAACTTCAGTTGGGTGTTTTTTAAATAATATTGAACATATTATGGCATTTAATCCAACAGATTTACCCTGACCAGTTGCTCCAGCCATAAGAAGATGAGGCATTTTTGTTAAATCAGTAACATATGTTTCATTAGAAATAGTTTTTCCTATTGCAATGGGTAATTCAAATTTTGATTTTTGATATTTTTCAGAAGCTAAAACTGATCTCATTGATACAATACTTGCTTTTTGATTTGGAACTTCAATACCAACGGTTCCTTTTCCAGGTAATGGTGCAATAATTCTTACACCTGTTGCTTTTATTCTTAAAGCTATATCGTCCTCAAGATTTTTTATTTTAGAAATTTTTATTCCCTCCTTTGGAACAATTTCATACAGTGTGATTGTTGGTCCTACTTCAGCATTCATTGCTGTTATTTCAATTTTGAAATGTAATAAAGTTTCAATTATTATTTTTTTATTTTCTTCTAACTCTTTCTTATTAACAATAATTTCATTATCATATTCATTTAAAACTTCAATACTTGGAAAAATGTAATTTTGTAATTCTAATCTGGGGTCAAAATTTGAATTCAAATTATTTATTATTTTTTCATCTTTAATTTTTTTGATCTCTAATTCAGGTTCATTAAAATTACTTTTAGTTTTTTCATGTTTATTATCGTTCTTAGCAAGATTAATCTGTTCAGTAGTGTGATTTTCTTTAATTGGATTTATTTTTTTTTGGATAGATTTCTTCTCTTTTGAAAATAGTGATAAGTTAAAATTAAGATAAGAAATTTGAAAATTAATTATTAACCATATTATTAGCCATGATGTAAGAATGAAAATTATTCCAATGTTTCCAATTAATAAACTAAGATTCTCATTAATATTTAAGCCTATAATTCCACATGAGTTATAAGGTCCAATTTTTAAATTAAAAATTCCTAGCAGAAGAATAAACCAGAGAGTAAATAATATAATTTTTCTAAAAAAATTATAATAAATAAATTTTAATTTAAAAATTAATTTGATTGATAAAGAAAAAAGTATAATTATAATACTATAGGCACTTATCCCAAGATTTGAAATAAAAAAATAAGAGACGTATGCACCTATCCACCCAAGTATATTGTTTGCTTTTGTAGCAAAATCCCATCCAGAAATGATGATATCATCATCAGCTTTCCAATTGAACCAGAATGAATTAAATGAGAAAAGAAGAAACAAAGAAATAGTTAATAATAAAAAACCAAAAATGATTTTTGATTGTTTGTTTCTGAAATTTATTTTTAATTGTTTTGCCATTTAGTTCCAATTATTTTTTTCTTTATTCAAAAACCTATTAACTCCTTTAATACAATCAGATCCATTTCTTACTTTAGCATTAATTTCACATGCTAAATTCAATTTTTTTTCAATTTGAAAAAAATTATATAACATTTTTTTTATTTCAGAAACAGATTGTGGTGAGGATCTATTTAAAAAATTTTGTACAAATTCATCAACTTTTTTATCTAAATCACTTGATTTTACACTGAAGTCAATCAGATTAATATTTAATGCTTTTTCAGAGTTCAAGATTTCACCCGTTAATAGTATTTTTTTACTTAAGAAACCATTAACTCTTTTAGGTAAAAAAGTACTAACGATTGCAGGTACAAATCCTATATTAACCTCTGTATATCCAAATTTTGCTTTTTCAGTGCCAAATACAATGTCGCATGCAGTAGCTAATCCACAACCTCCAGCAATTGATGCTCCGTCGACTTTCGCAATAACAAGTTTTTCTATAGATAATATTTTATTAAAGAGGGTCATTAGGTTTTTTGAATCTTCTAAATTTTCTTTATAAGAATTTTTTTGCATTTTTTTTAACTCCTTTAAATCTGCTCCGGCACAAAATATTTTAGAGTTTGATTCAATAATTATAATTCTACATTTTGAATTTTTGGATAAATTATCAAAAGCTAGATTTAATTCTTTAATTAAACTTTGACTTAAAGCATTCCCATTTTTTGGGCTATTTAAAATAATAGAAAAGACAGATTGTATTTTTTCTTTAATAATTACTTTTGAATTTAATTTCTCCATTTCATATATTTTTATAAATCTAGTTATTTTATTTTATCTATGTTGTTGTTACTTTTCTTTCCTAACCATTTTGTATAACTTTGGTTAAATTTAAATTATTATAAAATTTGTATTTTTCAATCAAAAACGAGTATAATAAATTAGAAAAAGTAATATTAGGTATAGGCTATGATTTTGGTGGCACACCTGATATTTTGGACATTTATGATCCCCATTCAAGAAAAAACGTATTACAAAAGACATTTCCTTCACAAGAAGAAATAACATCTGAATTAAGCAAGTTTAATCATGTTTTGAAAAAATATGATGTGAAAGTTTTAAGACCAAATAATTTAGAAAAAACTAATCAAATTTTTTCCAGAGATATAGGTTTTGTAATTGATGACATTTTTTTTATCTCTAATGTTATTAAGGATAGGGAAAATGAAATTAATGGGGTAATGGACATAATAAATTCTTTTGATAATTCAAAAATTGTCAAACTCCCTGATGAAGTTAGTGTAGAAGGTGGCGATGTAATAGTTCATAATGATTATATTTTTATTGGTACCAGTTCTGAGAATGATTTTAAAACAAAAAAAGTTGCTAGAACTAATAAGAATGCTATTAATTATTTTAAAAAATATTTTCCAAAAAAAGAAATTTTTCCTTTTGAATTAAAAAAATCAGATTTACTAATTGATGATAATTGCTTGCATTTAGATTGTTGTTTTCAACCTTTAGGACTAGGACATGCTATAGTATGTATTGATGCATTTAAAAATAATAATGATTTTGAGTTAATAAAGAAAATTTTTTCATTGGAGAACTTGATTATTATTTCAAATAAGGAAATGGGAGAATTAAATTCTAATCTTTTTTCTATTTCTAATAATATAATTGTAACAAACAAAAAATTTAAAAACATAAACACTAAATTGAGGAAACTTGGATATGTTTTAGAAGAAGTTGATTATTCTAATATTTCCAAGATGGGCGGTTTATTTAGATGTACAACTTTACCATTAGTTAGACTATGAATCAAAATACTTCAAATTTATTTCTTATTAAACCTTGCAATTTTTTTTGTAACCCTGAAACTTCTGTTAATAATTTTTTTCAAAATTCTGATTTTGACTCTGATAAAGATAATATTTCCAAAAAGGCATCATTAGAATTTGATTTTTTTTTAAATAAATTAAAAAAAAATAATTTAAATATTTTTCAATTCAAAGACACAAATAAGCCTATTACTCCTGATTCTATATTCCCTAATAATTGGATTTCAACCTATCAAAATAATACAATCATTATTCATTCTATGTTTGCTAAAAATAGAAGATTAGAAAGAAGAGGTGATATTATAGATTTTTTAAAAAAAAAATTTATTGTAGAAAAAGTTTATAATAATTCTGAGGAACAGGAGAAAAAAAATAAATTTTTAGAAGGAACTGGTAGCATGGTTTTGGATAGAATTAATAAAGTAGTTTATGCGGCGCTATCTGAAAGAACATCTCATGATTTGTTACTTGAATTTTGTGATCTTCAGGGCTTTAAACTTATTACATTTAACGCTTACCAAGATTTTGATAAAAAGAAAATCATTTATCACACAAACGTAATGATGAGTGTTTGTGAAAACTTTGTAATTATATGTTTAGACTCTGTAATTAACAAGGAAGAAAAAAATATAATAATAGATTCTTTTAATAGAAATAAAAAAGAAATTATTTTCATTACAATGGAACAAGTAAATACATTTTGTGGTAATGTGTTAGAGGTTAAAAATACTTTAGGTGAAAATATCCTAATTATGAGTTCAAAAGCTTTTAATTCATTTTCAAAAAATCAAATAAAAATGATTAATAAGTTTTGTAAAATTGTACATTCACCCTTAGATACAATTGAAAGATATGGAGGGGGAGGTGCTAGATGTATGATAGCTGAAATTTTTTTAAAAAAAACTAAATGAATTTAGATTTCATAAATAAAAAAATAGAAGAGTCAATAACTGATTTATACTCTTGTAAAATTCCAAATAAGTTTTTTCATTTAACAAAAACTAAATCTGATTTTGATGGTGATTATACTTTAATAATATTTCCTTTTTTATCCTTTTCAAAAAAAAATTTGGAATTTACTGCAAATGAAATTGGTGAATGTTTAATGAGTTTTAATGAAATTTCATCCTTTAATGTTGTTAAAGGTTTTTTAAATTTAACTTTTACGGATACTTTTTTTTCAACTTTATTTAAAAATATTTACGAAATTGAAAATTTCGGATTTGAATCAATTAATGATGACTCTCCTACAACTCTTGTGGAGTTTTCTTCACCAAATACAAATAAACCTTTGCATTTAGGTCATATAAGAAATAATCTTTTAGGTTATGCTATGTCAAATATATTTAAAGCATGTGGCCACAATGTTAAAATGGTACAAGTTATTAATGACAGAGGAATTCATATTTGTAAAAGTATGTTAGCATGGCTTAAGTATGGAAAGGGGAGAACTCCTGATTCTGAGAATGTCAAAGGTGATTTTTTTGTAGGTCAATATTATGTTCTGTTTGAAAAGAAATTACAAGAAGAAAAGTTACAAATAATCGATGAAAATACTATCCCTGAGATACTTAAAGAAGCTCAACAACTGTTAGTTAAGTGGGAGGAAAGAGATCCTGAAATTATTAAATTATGGAAAAAAATGAATAGTTGGGTTTATGACGGTATGGAAGAAACTTATAAAAAATTAGGAATAAGTTTTGATAAGAATTATTATGAAAGTAACACATATCTTGATGGAAAAAATATAGTTAAAAAGTATCTCGACAATAACATTTTTTTTAAGAAAAAAGATGAATCAATTTGGGTTGATTTGAATCAATATAACTTAGATGAAAAGCTATTACTAAGATCTGATGGAACAGCGGTATATATGACTCAGGATATTGGTACTGCTAAGAGAAGGTTTGATGATTTTAACTTTGATAACATGATATATGTTACAGGCAATGAACAAAATTATCACTTTCAAGCGCTTTTTAAAATATTAGAAAAAATTGGTTATAAATGGTCCAGTAATTGTTTTCATTTATCATATGGAATGGTTGATTTACCTTCAGGTAAGATGAAATCAAGAGAAGGTACTGTTGTTGATGCTGATGATTTAATTTCAAAAATGAGAAATGATTCTTTAAATTTGATTAAGAATTCGAACAAGTTTGATAGTTTTGATGATAATGAGATTAATGATTTGTCCTGTATAGTAGGGGATGGAGCATTAAAATATTTTATTCTAAAAGTAGACGCAAAGAAAAATATGTTATTTGACCCCAGGGAATCTATAGATTTTAATGGTAACACAGGTCCATTTATACAATATACTTATGCTAGGATAAAATCTGTATTAAGCAAAAGAAAAGATTTCAGTCCAACTTTTGAACCTTTTGATGAAATAGATTTTTTAGAAAAAGAATTGATAAAAAATATTATGGAATTTCCAACTTGTATAAATCAGTGCAAAGAAAATTTAAATCCGTCACTGCTTGCTAATTATATTTATCAATTAGCTAAAACATATAATAAATTTTATCAAAAAGTTCCTATTTTAGATAGTTCAAAGAATGAAAATTTTAGATTGACATTATCAAAAAAAGTTAGTTTAGTTATCAAAAAAGGTATGAATATACTGGGAATAAAAGTTCCAAATAGAATGTAAAAATTAATTATGTTTCAAAATTTAACTGAAAAATTAGAAAAATCATTTAAGATTCTCAAAGGTCATGGGAGAATCAATGAAATTAATGTAGCTCAAACTTTAAAAGAGATTAGGAGAGCTCTAATTGACTCTGATGTAGCTTATAAAACTGCCAAAGAATTTATTGATAAAGTTAAGGTCAAAGCCATGGGTCAAGAGGTGCTTACTGCGCTTCAACCTGGTCAATTAATGGTCAAGATTGTTAAAGATGAACTCGCAAATTTGATGGGTGATAAGGCATCTGAATTAAATTTAAATAATAATTTTTCTGTTGTTTTGTTGGCTGGATTACAGGGATCGGGTAAAACTACCTTTTCTGCTAAACTTGCAAATTTTTTACAAAAAAAGAAAAATTTGAAAC
>TARA_B100001121_G_scaffold27534_2_pt1 | contig 13691 bp, 12 predicted proteins | sample TARA_B100001121 | Tara Oceans TARA_B100001121 (sample SAMEA2622817) | marine metagenome | biome: marine biome (ENVO:00000447); feature: surface water layer (ENVO:00002042); material: "saline water (ENVO:00002010), including plankton (ENVO:xxxxxxxx)" | depth 5 m
CAGTTCTGTTCCATAGCGTGCTCCTGCTAGGAAATAGCGTCGCAAAAAAGCACCAAGGCCGCGTGCTAGCCCTACGGCAATAATGAGGGTGAAAGCGAGCCAGAGGTCTCGGTTGTCTAGCGTATTGTTATCTAGGTTGGGGATGATTACGTCATCGGTTGCGTACCCGAGAACGCGCGTCAGCAATACGGCTGCGATAGAGAAGAGGCATGCTCCAGTTATTGCAATTGCGTGTGAGAAAGGGCGAAGCTTTAGTGATCTAGATATGAGTTTTAGTCCACGTCTAAACTGATTCTTGTCGAAACCTTCAATTTCTGTAATTGGTGGTTGCATGTATTAGCCACCTGAGGCTTTTAAAATCTTGAGACGTTAATTCCAAGAGGAATTCAATCGTCTTGGGCTTGGGGTTAAAGTCTATCCACAATCGCTGAAGCAAATTCAGAACATTTCACTTCTGTTGCTCCATCCATCAACCGGGCAAAGTCGTATGTAACGATTTTTTCACTAATTGTTTGCTCGACAGCCTTGATGATGTCATCTGCTGCATCTCTCCATCCAAGATGCTCAAACATGAGTACCCCAGATAGAAGAACAGATGATGGGTTGACTTTGTCTTGGCCAGCGTATTTCGGGGCTGTTCCATGGGTTGCTTCAAAGATTCCGTGCCCTGTGACGTAGTTGATATTGGCTCCCGGAGCTATTCCTATTCCACCTACTTGTGCAGCGAGAGCGTCGGATAGGTAATCACCATTCAGATTCATCGTTGCGATTACATCAAACTCAGCTGGCCGGGTTAAAACCTGTTGGAGAGCGATATCGGCGATTGCATCCTGAACAAGGATTTTGTCACCGGGGTCTCCTCCGCAGTCATCCCAGCCTACGGCAACATCATCAAATTCTTCCTTGACAAGTTCATATCCCCACTTTTGGAATGCTCCTTCTGTGTACTTCATGATGTTGCCTTTATGAACCCAGTGAATGTTTTTTCGTCCGCGTTCAACAGCGTATTTGATTGCTGCTCGTTGGAGCCGTTGAGAACCTGTTCGAGAAACAGGCTTGATTCCTAATCCTGAATCTTCACTTATTTCTCTTCCGAAGACTTCTTTGATCATCTCACGGATTGTTTCTGCTTCGGGTGAGCCAGCTTCGGCTTCTATTCCTGCATAGATATCTTCTGTGTTTTCTCTGAAGATTACCATGTCAACAAGTTCTGGTTGTTTCACTGGTGAGGGTACGCCTTCAAACCATCTGACTGGGCGTAGGCATACGTAGAGGTCTAGAAGTTGACGTAATGCAACATTGAGGCTTCTGAAGCCTCCTCCGATAGGAGTTGTAAGTGGCCCTTTGATACCGATTAGGTATTCTTCAAAAGTGTCAACTGTCTGTTGTGGTAGCCAGTCTCCAGTTTCGTTGAATGCTTTTTCTCCTGCGAGAACTTCAATCCATTCAATTGTTCGACCATATTTTCCGGCGGCTGCGTCAAGAACGAGTTTTGCAGCGGGCCAGATATCTATTCCTGTGCCATCACCTTCAATGAAAGGAATTATCGGATTGTCAGAGACATTGAGTGTGTGGTCATCATTTATTGTAATTTTTTCTGCCATATAGCCTGATTGTAGAGGAAATCTGATGAGTTACTTAAATGTAAAGGAAAAAAGTCTAAAAGATAGCTAGGGTTTTCTCTGCAGCTTGAACTGTGTTTGCCATAAGGAACGCTCGGGTCATAGGGCCTACTCCCCCGATTCTTGGTGATAACCATCCAGCAACCTGATCAACTTCATCTGCGACATCCGAGAGTAGTTTTTTCCCTTCAAAGCTTACACCTGCCGCTACGACTGCTGATCCGGGTTTAACCATGTCTGCTTTGATCATATGGGGTGATCCCGCTGCTGCGATCAGAATATCTGCTTGTTTTGTATGGATACTAATATCTTCCGTTCCGGTATGAGCCACGGTTACTGTCGCGTTAGCGTTTGTTCTTTTGAGCGATAAAAGGTTTGCTAATGGCCTTCCGATTGTTAAGCCTCTTCCGACAATTACGACATGTTTCCCTCTGATAGGAACGTCGTACTGTTCAAGCAAATATTGTATTCCTGCAGGGGTGCAGGCTAGTGGGGCTGGGGTTCCTTGCACTAGCTTCCCTAGGTTGACTGGATGAAGGCCATCTGCATCCTTCTCGGGCAGTACATGGAGAAGGGCTGCCTCATAGTCAAGGTCTCCTGGGAATGGGTACTGGATTATGAAGGCATGTATTTGGGGATTGTTATTGAACGTTTCTATGGCTTCAATTACTTCTTGTTGGGTTGTAGTCGCTGGAAGGTTTATTTCTTCCGAGTGCATCCCGAGTTCTTTGCAATCGCGATGCTTCATCGCAATATAGTTTTTTGATGGACCGTCGTCACCTACGAGTATTGTTCCTAAACCTGGTGTGATTGACGTTTTTTGGAGTTTGGAAATTCTCTGCTTGAGAGTGCTTTTGAGGTTTAGTGAAACTTGTTCACCGTCTAATTTGATCGCAACCATAATTTGATAATGCCACGTGGAAGGCTGGAAATCTTATTATTTGGTTTGAATCTGGTATCGCTATGAGAATGAAGCGAATTTGGTCTCTGGAATTTTGGTGAGTGATCCGTTCGCGAGTTCAGTAACTGCTGGTACGGGCTCTGGGTCAGCAAATAATGTTTCATCATCAGGTTTGAATTCTAATTCCTCTATCGGAACCGTCCAATATGATGCTTCTAGAGCGATTCCATTGTTGTCGTGGAAGTAAACAGATTTGATGATGTGGTGATCTACGATTGTTGTGATGTCGCAGTTAGCATTTTCTAGTCTTGTTATAAGCGACTTTAGGTCCTCTTCGGTAGGTAAAGCGAATGAGAGGTGGTCAAACTGAAGATCTGTTCGTGTCATTAGGCCCGCAGGTTTAGCAAATGTTTCGGCGCGTGGGTCTTCGAAGAACGCAATGGTGTTTCCGGGTCCTAATTCAAAAAAATAATGCCTCATGGGGCCCGCTCGAAGTGTGGCCACCAAAGGCATTCCAAGAACTCCGCAGTAGAAACGGACTGTTTCATCCATGTCTGGTGTGATCATTGCTAAATGATGTATGCCTTGCCATTTTGGTGCGGAATTGTCACTGGTGCCCATACTTTTTAGTCTACATGATCTTGAGAAACACAATATTTTTTCACTAGTGATCTACGTCACGATACAAAGCTAATTTTTATCGGTGGCGTGGATTTTGATAGTCCGTTACTTAGTTGATTATTTTGAATGTGCTGTCGAGTTCAAAATGCCAAGCTTCGTATCTGAGGCCACTTTTCTGATAACCGCTGCATCGAATTACGCTTGCATTATTCCATTGGACATCGGTTTGTAGATCTTCACATAGAGGTGAAAGCCCATAGAGTTGGGAGCGTTTCACTGGAAGAGTAAGTGGGTTAGTCCCGCACTCGTTCGTATATATTCTGTACGACATTGGCTTTGAAAGGTAGTTAAACGTATTGGTTTCAGTGTTTTTGCACCCAACGATTTGGTGTAACCATTCCCATGATCCGCTGGAAATATCTACAGCAAGTCCTTGGGTATGTTTAGATTCCGCAGGTTGAAGTGACTTAGTGGGGCCATATAACGAGTAAAGGATTTGTTGTTCAGTCAGTGTTCGATAGGAGCTAGTAACTGTGAAGGTTACGCCATCTGTTTTGGCTGCGTTACACATTGTGTCAAAAGTTTCTATAAAGATGGCAGTAGCTTGCACTGGGCGGCCGGATGAATCATAGGGTACGCATGATGACTGGATAAGTTCCGGGTTATAGGCATCCGACTCAGAAATATTGATTGTTGGTACCCATTTATTATTTTGTGCGTCAGGGAAAGTACATCGATACTTCTCGTAACCTTTAATAGAACATCCTGTAGGAGGGATCGTTTGCGTTACAGAGCTGTGTTGAATGATTATGTAGCAATTTGAGTTTTGAAAGATATTTGCTCTGATCGCTTGGCATGACGTCTGCCCGTTTAATGGCAATCCTTTGATGTACTGAAAGCATTGCCATGCATAGAAGAACTGATTTCTGTTTTGCGAGACAGTCTGAGATCTTTGAAGTGAATTAGTCGGATCGCAAACATATGTGTTTCTTTGGCAAACAGGTCCAGTCTCTGTTGACGAGATCGATTGGTAATTAGCGGGACAGGTTATGTCTTGATGTGTTCCGAATAGTAAATCCTCATTACTGTCGTCTGATATCACCGTAGAAGAAAAGAGAAACAGGACACCGAAAAGAAAGGTGACGGATAGCAAAAGTACTCTTGTGCCTGTCAACATGCGATGCGAGGGAATAAACATAGGCATTGTTTATATATGATTAGTGTTTGAAGTGTCTTTCGCCTGTGAAAACCATTGCTAATCCTGCGTTGTTAGCGGCTTCAATAACTTCCTGGTCGCGAATAGAACCTCCCGGTTGAATAACTGCGGTGCAACCAGCATTAATTGCTGCGTCTAAACCATCAGTGAATGGGAAGAATGCATCGCTGGCGCAGGCTCCTCCTTTTGCCCTGCCTTCAGCCTTTTGAGCGGCTATCTCTCCTGCATCTCTTCTGTTTTGCTGACCCGCACCTATACCAAAAGCCTGTCTGTCCTTAGCTAAGACAATGCAGTTGGAGGACACGCGAGCGGCAGCGCGCCAAGCAAACTCTAGGTCAATCCACTCATCTGCCGTTGGTTCTCTTTCAGTCACTATTTGCCATTGATTTCGATCGAGTTGAATTCGGTCTGATGTCTGGACAAGGAATCCTCCATCAATTGAACGAATATCGAACAATGGGGACCCTGGTGGGTTTGCTTCGATGATTCTAATATTTTTCTTTTCAGTGAGTTTTGTTATTGCAGCTTCGTCAAAGCTGGGTGCAACAATAACTTCAGTGAATACTTCTGAGAGTGCTTCGGCCAAAGACAAAGGGACTTCTCGATTGACTGCAACAATTCCACCGAACGCCGATATGGGGTCGCACGCGTTTGCGCGTATATATGCTTCTGTGATGTCATCGTGGGTTGCGAGACCGCAGGGGTTTGCGTGCTTAATGACAGCAACTGTTGGATCACCACCCATTGAGTGCACGAGCCGCCAGGCAGCTTCTGTATCGAATAAGTTTAGGTAACTCATTTCTTTTCCGTGATGCTTGGTAGCTTCGTCCCACCAGCCACCACTGTTTGTGAATTTGTAACGTGCTCCAACTTGGTGCGGATTTTCTCCGTACCGTAGGTCGTGAACGCGGTCAAGAGCCAAATGTAATGAATCAGGTAATGAATCCTCTGCGTCACTGCTCTGATCCGTGTCATCCATCCAACTAACGATCGCTGCGTCATAACCTGCTGTGTGGGCAAATGCTTTTCGTGCCAACATTTGCTTCGTACCGGATGAGAGGGAACCTGCATTTGTTAGTTCGACAAGCACAACGTCGTAATCTGCTGGATCTACGATAACTCCAACATATTGGTGGTTCTTCGCTGCTGCTCTAACCATTGTAGGTCCACCTATGTCAATGTTTTCGATACTCGGCTCCGCTTGGAAGGGATATAGGTTGCAGACAACAAGATCAATTGTTTCAATTTCATTGTCAATCAGGTCTTGTTGGTGTTCTTCATTTTCTCTGTCGGCAAGTATGCCACCATGGACTTTAGGGTGGAGCGTGACAACTCTATGTCCAAGCATGATTGGCGATCCGGTGTAATCAGCTACGTCAGTGACTGGGATTCCTGCCTCGGCTATTTGCTTAGCTGTCCCACCGCTTGATAGGAGTTCCCAACCGAGATTATGTAATCCTGTTGCGAATTCTTCAATTCCGATTTTGTCGAATACGGAAAGTAAAGCTTTCATTGGTCTCTTTCTATTTGTCCATTTGTTGCAATGATTTTGTTGATCGTGTCAACGTACAGTTGGCGTTCCACTGTCTTTATTCTCTCATGAAGTGTTTCTTTTGTGTCGTCTTTAAGGACCGGGATTGCCTCTTGGGCGAGTATCGGTCCTGCATCAACTTCTTCAGTGGCAATGTGTACTGTGCAGCCAGTTACTTTTACGCCATATTCAAGTGCTTCTTCGACTGCATGCCAACCCGGGAAACTAGGGAGCAAGGATGGGTGTGTGTTAAGGATCCGGTTGGAGAAGTCATCGTATATTGGTTTGTTTAAAATCGTTCCGAAGCCTGCCATGGCAATAAGGTCAATTTCGTGGTCTATGAGTGCATCTCGCACTTCGCATGTGTAGGTATCTCGGTCGAAATCTTTTCCGTAGCTCTCTCGTTCAACTCTTACATGGGTGATGTTGTTATGGGTTGCTATCATTTCTGCTGTGCATTGCCTATCTGTCACGACTAGTTGTATCGATATTGAAGCTTCAATCATTGCTTGGAGTATTGTTCCGCTACCTGATGCAAGTACTGCTATGCGCACGCGCTGAACCTATCACCTATCCGCATGTGATGTGGACACCTTTTTTATTTTTCGTGGTCGCCAGATTAGAGTGTCGCTACGATCTCAGCCATTAGTTCGCCAGCTTCTGTTGGGTTGTTTCCGACTCGAACTCCTGCTGCTTCTAATGCTTCCATTTTCGCTTTAGCTGTTCCTTTTCCGCCGGACACAATTGCACCCGCGTGTCCCATTTTCTTCCCCGGAGGGGCTGTTACCCCTGCTATGTAGCTTGACACCGGTTTTGTGACGTGGTCTTTGATATATTCTGCGGCTTCTTCTTCTGCAGATCCGCCTATTTCGCCGATCATCATGATGGCTTTGGTCTCTGGGTCGGCTTCAAAGGCTTCTAAGCAATCAATGAAGCTAGTGCCTGGAACTGGGTCTCCTCCTATGCCTACACATGTGGTGACTCCAATATCTTTTTGTTTGAGTTCGTACAGTGCCTGGTATGTCAGCGTGCCTGACCTGCTGACGATTCCTACAGGCCCGCCGGGTTTGGCGATGTGGCCGGCGGTAATGCCAATATTGCATTTTCCGGGACTTATGATTCCTGGGCAGTTGGGTCCAAGCAGTTGAACATCGGGATAGTCGCGTTTGAGTTGGTTATAAAAGATCGCTTCGTCGTGTGCCGGCACGCCTTCAGTAACAGCGACAATAAATTTGACTCCGCCTTCAGCTGCCTCCATGACAGCGCCACGTACGCCAGCGGCTGGTATGAAGATGCAACTAGCTGTTGCGCCGGTTGCTTCGACTGCCTCTGCAACGTTTGCGTAGATGGGTACTCCATCAACGTCCGTTCCTGCTTTCTTTGGATGTGTTCCAGCTACTACCTGCGTCCCGTACTCTCGATTGAGCCGACCGTAGTAGCTTCCCTGCGATCCAGTGAGTCCTTGGTATATGACTTTTGTTGTTTCATCTACGAAAATGCTCATGTTTCTCCTATTGAGCTAGTTGGACGGCTGTGGTGGCAGCGTCAAGCATGGTTGTTTCCATTAGTAATTTGTCCGAAAGGTTTGGTTCTAGGATTGCTCTGCCTTCATCGGCGTTTGTTCCATCGAGTCGAATAACGATCGGGGATTCTATATCGACGCGTTTCATTGCTTCGAGAATTCCGTTTGCCACTTCTTCACCTCGGGTGATTCCTCCGAAGATGTTGATAAAGATTGCTTTGACATTCGGGTCATTGTTGATGACTTCTAAAGCGCCAGCCATGACATCAGCATTGGCGCCTCCGCCGATATCGAGAAAGTTTGCAGGTTTGCCACCTACTTGATTGATGACATCTACTGTGCTCATCGCTAGTCCTGCTCCGTTTGCGATGACACCGACGCTTCCGTCTAAACCTACATATTGAAGGCCTTTCGAGTGAGCGGCTGTTTCGCGTTCGTCACGAGTTTGTGTTTCATCATATTGTTCGTAATTTTCGTGCCGGAAGACTGAGTTACCGTCAAGAGTTACTTTTGCGTCAAGAACATGTACTTTTCCTTCAGGGGTCAATATGAGAGGGTTGATTTCAACGAGGTCGGCGTCACCATCTGTATATGCTTCATAGAGTTTAAGAAGAATATCAACTGTTCCATCGAATGCTTCGGCGGGTAAATTGGCTGCTTCAACCCATGCTTTGCATTGGTCTTCACTTAAGCCATCTACTGGATCAACCCATATTTTGGCTATGGCGTCTGGATTTTCTTCTGCTACGGTTTCAATTTCTACGCCGCCTTCTTTGGAGAGCATCCCGAGATGCTTCTTCGCAGATCTGTCTAGGGTAAAGCTCGCATAATATTCTTCGGCTATGTCTGAAGCTTTCTCTATCCAAACCCTTCCTACGATGTGCCCTTTGATATCAAGTCCAAGAATATTTGAAGCGTGTTCGGTGACGTCCTCAATAGTTGCGGCGAATTTGACTCCTCCAGCTTTACCTCGACCGCCGGTATGTACTTGTGCTTTGACCATGACTGGTGTTCCAAGTTCTTCAGCTGCTTGTACTGCTTCGTCGACAGTGAACGCGATCTTCCCTGGAGACGTTGGCATTCCGTATTTGGCGAAGAATTGTTTCCCTTGGTATTCAAACAAATCCATTTGTGCTCTCCATATGTTGATTGTTTTGGCGTTATTACGCCCCGAAGGGATACTAGTGAAAGGACGGGTCGTTGTGCTCATCAAGAATTGTTTTAATTGAAAAAAACGCATCTGGAGATTCGTTGAATACGATATATTTATGCCCTTTCAGCAGAGCAGACAGGTCAATTTCCCTCGAATTGTGACTTTTATTGTGTTTAGTCTTGTGTTTGGTGTCGGTCTTTTGTTCGCTATTGTGAGGCTTTCAGGTAGTGGTGAAATCCAATTTAAACTCGGCGATGACGTCTTTGAAGTTGGTGATGCTGAAGTCTTTGCTGAGCGGATCCGAAGTGATGAGAGCCCGATTGCGTGGGCTTCATTGAGTGGCTCGAGACCAATTTATGTGCAACATATTGGTAATGATCATCTAACAGGATGGTTTGCTATTGATGCTCGTTCTCCTTCAGATCCTGTGTCATGTAGTTTGCAGTGGAGTATTGAGAATCAGATCTTTGTTGATGAATGTAATGAAGCGAATACGTACCCTGCAGATGGTGAGGGGCTAACACGTTTTGAAGCTATTGTGAATGCTGTCGGAGTAGTCCAGGTAGATCTGAACCGAATTTACTCTCCCTAGCACTTTAAATTTTTCTTACTGGTGCCCATGAGAGATCGAGGGTTTTTTGGCCCTCATCAACAAAATTTATTGTTGCTATTGCCTCATATTCTGTCACTTCAAGTTTCACGATTACCCCGTCTCCGAACATGTCATGGTTAACGTCATCACCAATTTGTAAACCGATCTGATCTGCATGGCTCTTCTCTGGCCCTTTTGGTTCAGCTGTTGAGAGCGAAAATGATTTCGTGGACTTTGATTTCTTTTGTACTTCTTCTTTAAACTCATCTGGAATTTCTGCGACGAAGCGGCTGACGGGATTGTAGAGCGTTTGTCCAAAGAGCGTTCTTTTCCATGCATAGGATAGATGTAGATTATTCTCTGCCCTTGTAATACCGACGTACGCCAGGCGGCGTTCCTCTTCAAGTTCATCGGGATCTCCGAGTGATCGCATGTGGGGGAAAACCCCATCTTCTAAACCAACGATGAATACATTTGGATACTCAAGTCCCTTAGCTGAGTGGAGTGTCATTAGCGAGACACTGGAGTCACCGTTGAGTGCATCTGTATCTGAGACAAGACTTACCTCTTGGAGGAACTCATCGGTATCGTCGTAATCCATTGCCATTCCAATAAGTTCAGCAAGGTTTTCGCGTCTGCTATCTGCATCAACAGTGTGCTGTGATTCTAGATCAACGACATACCCTGAGGCGTCAAGAACCTCATCAAGAACACTTCCAGGGCCTTGCGTAATGTTCATTTGTCCTAATTCAATTATTCTCACGAACTCTTCTAACCCTCGTAGCGCTTTTCCAGTAACTCCTGCTTCCGGTGCACGATTCAAGACATCAAAGAGAGTCTCTCCGATTGATGATGCGAATTTGTCTAGTTTGTCAACGGAGGAATCTCCTATCCCTCTTTTAGGAGTATTGATAACTCTTTTGAGTGCTACTTCGTCCTGAGGATTGACAATGACTTTGAGATAGGCGAGAGCATCCTTAATTTCTTTTCTGTCAAAAAATCTTGTGCCTCCTATTACTTTGTAGGGAATGTTAGATTTCACGAGCTGTTCTTCTAAGACCCTGCTTTGGGCATTTGTTCGATAAAAAACGGCCATATCTTGCCATCCAGAATCTTGGATTTCGTGAAGGTTTCTAAGCTGCTGAGTAACCCACTTAGCTTCATCGGTTTCATCGTCGGCATGAAAGCATACAATTTTGGAGCCTTGATCGCCTTTCGTCCAAAGTTCTTTTGGTTTCCGACCATAGTTATTTTCAATTACTGCATTCGCAGCATCAAGAATGGTTTGGGTACTGCGGTAATTTTGTTCAAGGAGGATTACAGTTACGTCTGGGAATTTATTTTCAAATTCAATAATGTTCCGGATGTCGGCTGACCTAAACGCATAAATGGATTGATCCTGATCACCTACAACACATATGTTTCGTGATTTATTTGCTAACTGTATAACTAGGTGGTTCTGTACTGGGTTCGTATCCTGGTACTCATCAACCAAGATGTGACGGAATCGTGATTGATATCGTTCAAGGATTTCTGGAAAGCGGTTAAATATTTCTACGGTTTTAAATAACAAGTCATCGAAGTCCATTGCGCCTGCTATTTTCATACGCCTCTCGTACTCGGCATATACATCAGCTGCTTTTTCTTCATAAAGTGTCTCTACTGATGTTCTGTAGTCGATGGGGCCGATCATTTCATTTTTAGCTTTTGATATTTGATTGTGAATTCCTCTGGGGGGATATCTCTTGACGTCGATGTTCATGTCTTTGAGGATGTAACTCGTTAGTCGTACGGCATCGGCTTGGTCGTAAATTGTGAATGAGTTTGGGTAACCCAATGCACTTGCTTCTCTTCGTAGGATCTTTGCACAGGCTGAATGAAACGTAGAGACCCACATTCTTTCAACAATGGGGCCTACTAAATTCGCAACCCGTTCTTTCATTTCAGAAGCTGCTTTATTGGTGAAGGTGATGGCAAGTATTTCAAAGGGGGAAATGTCAACCTCTTGAATTAGGTAAGCGATTCTGTGTGTGAGTACTCGTGTTTTTCCTGATCCTGCTCCTGCTACCACGAGAAGAGGCCCCTCTGAATGCATGACGGCGTCGCTTTGCGGGGTATTCAGGCCATGTATTAATTCGTGTGGTGCCATTCCGCCACAATACATGGAAGGTGTGCCGAATTGAGGAGCTTTGCTATTTTGCGGCTATCTTTCTTAAGCGAAACAAAGTTTTACGTAGTGGAGTCCGTTATGGTCCAGAGCCGAAATAAAGAATTAGATGTTGCGCTTGAATTGTTCAACAGTGAATTAGAGAAACTGAAGTTGAAGGAAAAGGAACTAGCCATCGTCAAAAGGGCTGAAAAGAAGAAAGCGGATGCTGTGAAGGCTTTGCGAGACGCTGAAAAGAATCCTGACCTTTCTGCTGAGGAAAAAGAACAGGCAAAGGCTGCTTGGTTGAAGGCTGATGACGACTTGAAGAAGATTTTGGCGGGTGAAGATCCGCTTCCTGACGAGGATGTTTCTAAAGTCGCTAACAATGAAGATGAAGAGACTAGTGAAGAGGTAGAAGAGACCGAGGGCCAAGAGCAAGTAGAAACTTCTGAAGGTGACGCATCTGACATCGTAGACGAGGAGTCAGAAGAACAGACCGAGGAAGAAGTTGAGATGTCTGAAAGTGATGAATCAGATAACGATGATCAAGAAAATAGTGAAGAGGCAGAAGAATAGGTTTTTCTACAAGCGGGCTTTGAAATGTTCAATGATGGTCTCGTATGCCTCTAGTGTTGGATGACCAGTTGAGTCAGAATAGTCAGTTGTAAGCACTGAATGTGCAGTCTGATTAATCCCGTGAAGATTAGATTTTGAACTGTCAATCTCTATCCCCAAGAATCCATCACCCAGAGTCTCTTCGAGAGTTTTGAACCTCTCGCTAGGCGAGAGTTTATCTTCAGAGAATCGGAGTCCGATGACGCAAAGATTTTCGTTGTCTACTCTTTCACGCACGTTTGCTAACTCTTGTTGTGATAAACCAACATCCATTCTTCTTTTCGCTCCGATTGGTAGCGGAAGGCTGGGTTGGCTGAGTACAGGAACTTTTACAAGAGGATGCACGGCTAACGATAAAGCAAAACCGCCCGTTAGGCACATTCCGATTACTCCAACGCCCTTTCCGTCGCACTTTTCGGCAGTGACTTTGATTAAACGTTGAATCCAGATTGTTACTGGTGAGCTTTTCCCCAATGCGAAAGTGATGAATTCCTTTGAAATGCAAGCACGTACCATTGATTTCAATGCGTAGGCGTTGCTGAATGGGCGGCCGGGTTCCCCAAAGAGGTTTGGCATAGCCACGGTGAATCCTGCTGTAGCAATTCTTCGTCCAAAGTCCGCTACTTCAGGTGTGATACCAGGAATTTCAGTCAATAGTATGACTCCAGGTCCACTACCCTTCCAGAAGACATCTTTTTCATCACCATTAAACATTAATCTTTCGCAATGAAAATCCTGTAGGTCATCAAACTCGACATTTCCCATATACCAGAGAGTACATGACCGAGTCGCTTTCTTTTCTATTGGGCAACTACTATGGGCGTTACATTAGACAGCTACTTTGGGGGCGCATGAAATTCTCAATCATTTTTGAATTCCAGTGTGATGATATAAGCCCCGAAGGGGAACGCGAAACGTTATTGAGTTGCGTTGATCAGGCTGTTTTCGCTGAGCAGATGGGATTTGACAGAATATGGGCTGTCGAGCATCACAGTCTGACACATTATGCTCACATGAGTGCGCCTGAAATTTTCCTCACATGGGTTGCAGCGAAAACAACAAAAATACGTATCGGCCATGGTGTGGTATGCATGCCATTTGGTTACAACCATCCACTTCGAGTTGCAGAAAGAGTAGGAATGCTAGACAGTCTTTCAGGCGGGAGGCTCGATGTAGGAGCTGGCCGTGGAGCTACGTCAATGGAGATGTCAGGGTTCGGAGTGAATAAAGACGATACGTATCCACAAGTTAAGGAATCGCTTCAAATTCTTAGTCAATGTTGGCAAACTGATGAATTTGAGTGGGATGGAAGTATTCAGATTTCTCCTCGATCAGTGATTCCACGACCACTGCAACTTCCACACCCACCCCTATATATGGCCTGCACAAAAGATGAGACTGTTCGGTTAGCTGCCGAGTACGGTGTCGGGGCTTTAGTACTGGGGTTTTCCGGTCCGACTCAAGTGCAGGCATTACGTGAGATTTACGACGAAGCAATTGCAACAAGAAACCCAGAGTCTTGCATCTCTCAGCGACCTACGAATTTTCTTTCAGCCTTGTGTCCAACCATCGTCCTTGATGATGCTGAAGAAGCTTTCCAAATAGGTGCTAGAGGGCAAAAGTTTTTTGCAGAATCCATACAGCATTGGAATTTAGGAACACCCCTTCCTGAAACAGTTCCACCTGAAATAGATATCCGTGATGCTGTAAGTGACGCAAAGGAACAAGTCGAAGCATTCATGGTTGAGGGTGGACATCCCGTACCTGCA
>TARA_B100001121_G_scaffold642_1_pt1 | contig 13680 bp, 14 predicted proteins | sample TARA_B100001121 | Tara Oceans TARA_B100001121 (sample SAMEA2622817) | marine metagenome | biome: marine biome (ENVO:00000447); feature: surface water layer (ENVO:00002042); material: "saline water (ENVO:00002010), including plankton (ENVO:xxxxxxxx)" | depth 5 m
ACTTATAGAAGATAAGATTGATAGGACCGGGGTGTAAGCACCGAGAGCTTTAGTGCTGCTAGAAACGTTACTTCGGTAACGCGGAAAGTAGTACTTCGAGGTGTTCAGCCCGTCGGTTACTAATAGTCACAACTGCTACTAATGTCGTCGGCTTCAACCGTTTGATGGGTTTGCGTATGTACCCCAATCATTTTTAAAATGAAAAGTAGTCTATTCTATGAAGTTTCGTTTAAAATTTCTTTGGAAAGTATTTTAGCATCATCATGATCAATTTTACCATATTCCCAGAGAAATGAGTGAGTGGAATCAGGATACCTAGGAATAATATGAATGTGAACGTGAGATATTGACATTCCTGCTTCCATACCATTGTTTTGAACTAAGTTGTATGCTGTAGCTCCTGTGACATTCAAAACTGCTTTGCTAACTGTAGGTAAGGCCTTACCAAGTGCTGCTGCAGAGTCTTGACTTAACTTATCCATAGAAGAAGCATGTTCCTTTGGAATTACCAAAGTATGACCTCTGGTTAAAGGCTGTATATCGAGGAACGCGATTATTTTATCGTCTTCGTAGACTTTATGGCAGGGTATTTCGCCATCTATAATTTTACAAAAGAGACAATCGTCCATAGTAGGTCATAAAGTCATATTATTTGAAAACAAATGTTCTAACTTATTGTGTTCAAGTGTGCTGAAATTGCACCCATTGCAGTTCCAGTTTCAAAACCTATTTTTTTACTTGTTAATTCAAAATGATACTTTGCGTTGTTAACAAATGATCTTGGGAGGCCTTTAGGTCCTAACCCCATAACCATACACAATCTACCTTCTGGCAAAGAAGGTTTGGAAAGATCTGGATTCTCGGTAGTAGCGATAATTTTTCCTGACCATTCCTCATTAATATCATTTTCAAAAAATTGTATTCTATTTTTATCAATTAGTAATTCTGTGTAGCCTCCATTTGGAAGTCTCATTTCTTTCTTAATTTCATTAACTAATTTCTCAGATGAAATTTCTGGAAAGTTAACTAATGCTAGATCTAAATCAAAAGCTGCACAAAGATTTGAAGCTTTGAATATAGACTTAAAATGTGGATGGTTCCAATTTCCTCCATATGTGTTGTATAAAGCTAAAGTGTGCTTGCCTTTGTCTCCTATCTCTTCCAGTGATTTAAAATTCTGTACAGTCTTAGAATCAAGGTTTCCAGATAGTCTACCTAATGTTATATCTAATTTTGATCTTATGTTTGTTTTAGCCTCTGATTCTGGAATAGATGAATATTCTGATTCTGCAAAAGAATAAAACTCGTTTGCTAAGCCCTTCAAATTCTTTCTGTCTGCTCTAGAAATCAATGAAATTAAAAGATATAATTTATCCTCTGCCGGTAAATCATCTATTTTGTCTTTAAACAAATAAAAATCGGATTCTTTGCTACAAACTCTCACAAGATAAGAAAAAGACTCCTGATTTTTCGCATTATCAAGCGCTTTTAGCAAAGCTTTTGAATTTACGTTTTTGTCTAACTTGAACAATTGCAAATGAAGATAACCAAGAAGTTTTACTCGAGGTTTGTGTTCAAACTCAAGTAAACTATCAATCATCTGAAAGTTAGATTTTATATTCACACTATGCCGAATTACTGTTTTTCCTGTCTCAAATTCATAGCCCTTGGAATTTTTTGATAAATCTAGTAAATGACTAAGATAAAATTCTGGAAAATGCTTTGTATATTTTAATAAAAAATCTTTAATTTCTTTACTCTTTTCAATCTCGATTTTTTCTAACATTGAGGAAAATAACTGGCGCTGTAATCGTGTGTCTGAAACTGATTTTAGGATTTTAGAAATACTACCTATTAATTCTACTCTTCTCCAGGGCTGTTGCACTTTTTCTATATCTTTATTTGAGAGATTAATAGATTCTTTACACTTCTTATCTTTTGGAGAAAAATAAGGAATTAGTAGATAGAAAGAGAGAGAACGGTAATAAGGGTCTTCAATTGCCTTAACCTTTGGAAATGTAGATTCTGGAGAAGCGCCTTCTTTCAGCTCTCTGCGTATCTGGCGCATTAAAGAAGGTGCATGTCTCTTACCCATTACTTAATCTCAGAAATAACTGCAAAACTAATTGTACCAGTGACCTTGTTATTTTCATTAAAATTAGGGAAGAAATATTGAGTTACTTTTGAGCTATGCTTGTTTGTTTTGTAAGTTTTATGAGAAACTGTAGGTTGCATGGTATTCACAGTTTCTAAGGCCTTAACATCTACATCAGAATATTCTTCACCCAAAGCCTCAGATGTCGTTTTTCCTTGAAATGTTTCTTCGCTAAAACCGAACTTTGAAAGTGCTTTAGCGCCATATGAATAAACATGTCTACCTTCCTTATCTCTTATTGAGACTCCATATTTTTCAGAATTGAACGGGGTGTGTGTAAGAGACCATAATTTTGCTTGACCTATAGATCTTTGCTCAACTAAACCTTGAAATTTTAAAAGTTCAAGGTATTTTGCTACTGTATTTCTACCGATATCTAGATCTCGTGAGATTTCTGTAATAGAACTTTGCTCCGATCTTTTCTTCAAGTAATCCATAATTTTAGATTCAATTTTAGCATTTAATTCTTTAGCCATACTTTTCCATAGTAAGTGTGCATTAATGCTTTATGCTACCGCAATGCACTACTGCTCAGTAATTCCTTATAATCATTTGTAAAGTTGAAGTATAATGGGTCAATACGACGGAGGAATGGTTTCGCAGCTTGGATTAGGCGCTAGTTTCATATCTATTTTTGGATCATTGTACATATATTTTGTAAATGAAGATCAATCTCTAGGTATTTTTGTTGGTTTATGGGCTCCAACTCTCATACTAATAAGTAGAGAAGTTGACAAAATGTTAGGATGGATGTCCGAATAGTTAATGAAAAAAAAACACTATCCAGGATCTGATAAACTTACACTATGTGGCCATGAGACCACAAGACAAGAATACGACGCTATGCTGAAAGGTATGCAGGTCAACTGCAATAGATGCCTCTTTCTTAAAAAAAATCATAAACCCAAGATTTTACATCCCTTGGCTCAATAATATCGTCGAGAAATCATCACTTTTACCACTAAAACAGACTACGCAATTTTCTAGGCACTAGGCTGGGTCTTTTATATACTAATTTGTGCACTAGAATATTAGCACTATCATGACAATTAGTACATACAAGTCTGAACTTGAGGTTCCTGTCCCTGTTGACCAACTCTTTAGTTGGCACGAGAACCCTGGCGCTTTTGAGAGACTTACTCCTCCGTTTGAGCCTGTGAAAGTCAAGAAAAGGAAAGGAGGAATTGATGGGGGCGAAGTCCACCTCCAGATGAACCTAGGGCCAATTCCACTTCCGTGGGTTGCTAGGCATCATGACTATATCAAGAATGAACAATTCCTCGATGAGCAGGTTAGAGGCCCTTTCGCTTCGTGGAACCATGCCCATCTATTTGAAAAGATTGATGCTAAATCATCGAAATTGATTGACAAAATTGATTACAAGCTGCCATTTGGCACTGTTGGTAGTACATTCGGTGGAGCGTTTGCAGAACAGAAAATTAAACAAATGTTTGCTTACCGAAGAAATATAACAAAGAATGATTTAGTTTCTCAATCTAAATACAGCGGCTCACCACTAAACATTGCTGTTACTGGAGGATCTGGTTTAATTGGTTCTCAACTTAAGCCATACCTAACCACTGCAGGACATTCGGTAGAAAACATAGTCAGAGGTAGACCTCAAAAGGGAGAACTCAGTTGGAACTTAGAAAATAGAACAATGAGTAATTTGTCTGGTAAAGACGTAGTTGTACATTTGGCTGGAGAGCCTATTAGTAAACCATTAGGTGGCATGATACCTCTACCATGGACCAAATGGAAAAGAAATGAAATCTTGAAGAGTAGAGTTGAGGGAACAAAACTAATTTCAGAACATATTGCTTCCCTAAACAACCCTCCAAAAGTAATGATTTGTGCGTCTGCTGTTGGATACTATGGAGATAGAGGTGAAGATTTACTATCAGAGAGTGAAAAAAGCGGTGATGATTATTTTTCACATGTTGTCAGCGAATGGGAAAAAGCTGCTCAACCTGCTATCGACGCCGGCATCCGAGTGGTATTCCTAAGAATCGCACCCGTAATGTCACCATTAGGTGGAGCTCTGCAAGTATTGGGTAACGCTGCTAGATTAGGCTCAAGCCCTCCTGTTGCTGGCGGAAAGCAGTGGTGGTCTTGGATTTCACTGGATGACGTAGTGGATGTGATTTATCATTCTATTATCAACGAAAAATTATCAGGACCAGTAAATGTAGCATCTCCAAATCCAGTAAGACAAAAAGAATGGGCTTCAACTCTAGCTAAAGTCATTTGGGGTAGATTTGGACCATTGACAGGTTTGATACCTGTACCCGGTTTTGCCTTGAAAACAGTTTTAGGGGAATTCGGAGATGTACTAGCGCTGTCTAGTATCAAAATAGACTCTTCAAAATTATTAGATTCTGGGTATAAATTTAGGTTTGAAAATTTAGAAGACTGCTTCAGGCATCTACTAGGCAAAAGAACCGAGGAGGAACTACAGTGAAAGATATTGTAGTTATTGGAGCTGGATATGGCGGACTAGTAGCATCTGCTCTTCTAGCAAAAGAAGGACATAATGTTACAGTTATAGAAAAAAACGAACAACCTGGCGGAAAAGCTAGCTTGTTAGAAAAAGATGGTTTCCAGTTCGACATGGGGCCTTCTTGGTACATGTGGCCCCAAGCATTTGAGAAGTTTTTTGAAGAATTTGGTGAAGACGCATCCGAATTGTTAGAATTAAAACAATTAGATCCTTCTTATCGTGTTTTCTTTGACGATGGAGAAATAATTGATATTTCTAGTGATATTGAAAAGAATTATGAAATTTTTGAAAGATTGGAAGAAAATGGTGCTGAAAAATTACGTAAATATTTAGATGTATGTAAAAAGCAATACGATATCGCAATGGATGGGTTTGTTTACCGAACTTACAACTCAATTTTTGACTTTTTTAGTCCAAGTATGGTTGCGAATGGACTCAGACTAAAGGCATTCTCTAACTACCACAAAGGCGTCAAAAAATATTTCAAAAATCCTAAAGCGCAGAAACTCTTAGAATGGATTACGGTTTTCTTAGGAGGAGATCCTAGAAATGTACCTGGTATGTACTGTATGATGTCTTACCTTGACCACCACCACGGAATCTATTATCCTAAAGGAGGAATGAACGGTCTTGCGCAAAAAATTTATGAAATCGCTAAGAAAAATGGCGTTCAATTTAAATTCAATGAAGCTGTTAAAAAAATCAACGTAAAAGAGAAGCATGCTACGGATATTATTACAGAAAAAAATGAATATTACGCAGACTTAGTTGTAAACAATTCTGATTACCACCATGGTGAGACGCAGTTATTAGATGAAAAAGACCAAACTTACAAGTCTAACTACTGGGAAAAGAAAACCATGGCCATATCTATGCATTTGGCTTACATTGGAGTTAAAAGAAAGATAGACAGTTTAACTCATCATAATTACTTCTTTAACGAAAACTGGAATGAACATTTTGACCAAATATTTAAGACGCCGCAATGGCCAGATAACCCAAATTTCTACGTATGTTGTCCTTCAAGAATTGATGATAATGTAGCTCCTAAAGGAATGGAAAATTTGTTCTTCTTGGTTCCGGTTGCATCTGATTTAGAAGACTCAGATACTGTTCGCGAAGAATACTTCGATAAAATTCTCAACAAATTTGAAGAATGGACTGGTGAGAAAATAAAAGATGATATTGTTGTAAAATCACTATTTACACATCGTGACTTCAAAAGCAGGTACAATGCCTACAAAGGAACTGGGTTAGGGATGGCCCATACTCTATGGCAAACTGCAGTTTTTAGACCAAAACACAAAAGCTCTAAAGTTAAGAATTTGTACTACACTGGTCAGTATAATCATCCCGGAGTTGGAGTCCCAACCACTGTTATTTCTTCCCAAATTTTAGTTAATGAAATGAAAAAGGAGGGGGTGTTAGCATAGTATACGTAAGAACAAAAAATATCAAAGGCAAAAAATACGCTTATCTTGTTGAAAGTAAATGGGATAGCGAGAAAAAAACATCGAAACAAAAGGTAATCGAGTACCTAGGTGCTGTAGAGAATCTAACAATCGATGATGTACCAAAAGAGTACCATTCGGGCTCAGTAAGAAAATTCTTTGTTAAAAATCAAACTAAGTTAGATGATAAAGTAATTGAAAAACAAAAAGAATTGGAAGTTCTACTAGCTAGATGCTTGCAAACCGGTGACGAAGAAATGTCATTTGAAAAGGCCGATGAATTAGTTAAATTAGTTGGCTTGCAAAGATTTTACGTTGATTCGGTAACTGGAGTAATGACTGAAACTGGTAAGCTATGGGTCGATGGTGAAATCGGTATTGCACAAGAACACATGATTACCAATATTATGAGGAAGATAATACAACACTACAATGCTAGAATTGAAATGAAAGGATTGGTCGAAGGGTTAGCTGTTATCTGTAATCCTGAAGGTGATGATCATAGTATGTCTAACTTAGTTTTAGAAGGGCTTCTCAAAACTAGAAAATATAGAGTTACTAACATCGGAGGAGCTTGGTACATGGGAGATAAAAGAGCTGTGACAAATAAAGCAATTATTGATTTTGTGACGCATGCTAGGCCAGACATTGTTTTCATATCTGTTACTATTGCAAGATACCTTTTCAATGCGAAAATGATTGCTAGAGAGTTAGTAAAAGAACTACCTAATACAAAAATTTATTTAGGCGGTTTAGGCACAAGAGGAATTGTAGATGGCGAATTACAAGAAGGGATTATTCTAGCCAATAAAGACACCCTAAGGACGTTGAATAAATTATGAAACTAAACTTAGGCACTAAGTTGGCCTCCTTAAATAGCTTAGAAAAAGGAGTAGATTCCAACATGGCTAAAAACGTCTACTCATCCGAGACATATGGAAATAGAAAACCTACGACAAATCCGGATGAAATTTTTAGAAAGGGTAGTACAACATACTATTACAGCACTAAATTATTCCCTGCCAATGTTCGCAAAGAAGTGACTCAACTTTATAATTTTGTCAGAATAGCTGACAACTATGTCGATTCTGTTCCACAAGATACTGAAGGATTTTTGGATTTCAAAAATGAATACTATGAAGTTTTATCAGGAAAAGAATCTGACAATAAAGTAATAACTGAGTTTGTTAAACTTTCCAAAAAGAGACAGTTCGAAAATGAGTGGGTTGATGCATTTTTACACTCTATGGAAATGGACACGTATAAATCAAGCTATGAAAATCTTGATGAATTAAACACATATCTGTATGGATCTGCAGAAGTAATTGGTTTGATGATGAATAAAGTCATGAACATAAACAAAAATGCCAATGACTCTGCAAGATATTTGGGAAAAGCTATGCAATTCATTAATTTTATTAGAGATATTGATGAAGATTTGGATTTGAAAAGAACATACTTTCCTGAAGAAGACTTAGATAAATTCGGACTAACTGGCCTTACAAGAGGAGAAGCAAGAAGAAAGCCTGAACAATTCAAATCTTTTGTAAGATCTCAAATCAGACTTTATTTCAAATGGCAAAAACAAGCTGAAATAGGATTTAAGTTCATACCAAAAAATATGCGTATAGCAGTTAAAACCGCTTCTGACATGTACCTATGGACTGCAAAAGAAATTTACAAAAATCCATTTATTGTTTATGACATGAAAATCAAACCTAGCTGGACTAAAGTACTGCTAAATGGTCTGAAAAATACCATTCGTGCTTATAATCCAATTGGCAAGAATAATTCATCTAAATCTTTTGCTAAAAAGAATGCTGCTCTGTGATGCCAGTAAACTATAAAAAAGACAAGAAAATAGATTAACTATGATAAGTGTAACTGACTTAGCTGCAGAAAAGATTTCAAAGGCCCAAGAAGGGCAGGATATGGATGGAAAAATGCTTCGAATAGGAGTTTACTCTGCAGGCTGCAGTGGAGGTTATCAATACGCTTTAGGCTTTGATGCAAAATCAGATCAAGATTCCATGTTTGAATCCAATGGATTAGAAGTTATTGTTAAATCCGAAGATGTCGATAAAGTTAATGGTACAGAAATTGATTATGTTATAAGTGAAATGGGTGAAGGTTTCAGAGTTAATAACCCTAATCCTGCACCTGAAGGCGTCAAAGGCCAATGTAATTGTGGTTCAGATAACCCTTGTTAATTAAATGAAACAAGAATCCCTTTCAGGACAGGCCTTTTCAGTGCTAGTAGCAATATTGTTTGTCTCAAGTGGATACTTACTGTTAGTTCAAGAAACTATCGAAGAAGAATACGAAATGCGAGTTCCTGTATGGGCTAGAAGCCAACTTAACTATGAGACTACTCAGCCTTATAGCTTCGTACTTAACCAAGGAACATATGAATTGTTGGAAACCGACAATGAATTTGAATCTGTTCACGTAATGATCCCATATGATTTACCGCTAAGTGAGGGTGGTGCGGCTGCTTCGTGCCAATTTGGAGGAGAATGTCCGCAAATTAGCTTGGCATATTGGAGGCCAAAAGTGCCTTCTGGTATGAAAGTGCCTGTAATTGCTGAATTTGGCCCTTACTTTGGAGAAACTTCTGCCTCAACTCCTGATGTTTCACAGCCCGGTAGTTGGTTGGGCGTAAGTGTAATTCAAAATTTATTGCCTCACGGGTTTGCTTTTGCCCAAGTATCTGTAACTGGAACTGGAAATTCTAACCATTGTATGGATTTGATGGGTTTTGCAGAACAGGAAGGAATCAATGCTGCCGTTGAATGGCTTGCTACCCAAGAATGGTCAAACGGAAATGTAGGGATGATTGGTAAATCTTACGATGGTTCAACCCCATGGCAAGCTGCAATGTACGGAAATGAATATCTCAAAACTATAGTTCCTATTTCTGGATTGATTGGTGTTAGAGAGCTCATGTGGAAAAATGGTTCATCCGAAGCTCGTGCGCCTTTCATGCACAATGTGGTTTATGGATCGTATGGATATGAAGCTGATAAAGAAGAACAAAATTTGCAAAACGCTTGTCCAGATTACCTAGCGTCTAGTTTGTATGGAGGTGAAGCTTATGTATTTGGAGGAAGTGAGGTTAGCGGATATTGGGATGAAAGATACTTCCTCGATCGTGTTTTAGAAAACTATAGAGGATCTGTATACATTGTTCAAGGATTTCATGATTGGAACGTCGACCCGCATATGGCTGTTCCCGTGATTAATACTTTGCTAGATACTGGAATAGAAGCAAAAGTTTTGCTGGGACAATGGGACCACGATTATCCAGATAGGCCAGATTATCAAAAACAGAGATCAGATCCTGGAAGAGGGGCTGAAGCTTATCCTCAAATGGTTCGATTTGATTGGATGCAAGATTTACTAGAATGGTTTACATATTATTTACAAGAAAAAGGACCTAAGCCAAGTTTGTACATGGAAATACAAAATAACCGGGGAGAATGGAGAGTTGAGGAAAGGTATCCTGCAAAAGATTCTAGAGTAATTGAAATGCCATTGGGTGGAAATAATCTTACCTTAGTTTCTGAAAGTGCACTAGGTACTAGTGTTTATCCTGGAATGGAGGCGACTAATGATCAAGTTGTCTTTGAAACAAACGTCTTTACTTCTGATTTTAGATTTGGTGGGCTGCCTCAACTACATCTTGATGTAACACCTGCCGGCCCTGGCGGCTCGATATATGCTTTAATGGAAGACTGTAGCGCTGATAACGAATGCATACATATTGGACACGCGATTATGGATCTAAGATACCATGAAGGTGGTACTGAGTATCAAAATGTTATTCCTGGAGTTACTATTAGGGCCAAGATGGAATTTTTCGCTATGGACGTTTTAATTCCAGAAGGGCATAAAATTAAATTATCTCTAAGAGACATTGGAGAGGATTATTTACCTCCAAGTACAGAGGCTGCTGTGGACATTGATGTCAATGGAAATAGTGTTTTAAGAATACACGAGATAAATACGGATCAAAAAATATTCTTTGAACCTCCTGTATGTATGCATGAAGATTGTTTATCAGAATAAACAAACTATATAATCTAGTAATAATACGATACTCAATGCGCACAAACTCCTCTTATAACAAAATGTTGAACATTTCTTTAGTTGCGCTGTTCCTATCCGTATCGTTTGCAGGATGTCTTGAAAACAATGAAGAAAGTGGCATATCTCCAAATGATGTTGTCGTTAACCCAGTTACTCTAGTTGCAGGAGAATTCCAACCCTTGGTAATTTCTGCAAAGCGTGACATTTCTGTTTTCATCCCTCACATGGTAGTAGATCCTGCATCGAATTATTTACAAAATGGAACTGTTTTAGATATGAGAACTGGAGAAACGGAACAACTTACAATTCTTGCTCCCCCAAGAATAGATACTGCATTTATATTCCTATCGAAATATGGAACCGAGATTTGGCCAATTAGAAATCCTAGTGAAAGCTGGAATGACTGGGTAGAGAGGGGTGGAATGAATCAAGAAGGTCTAGCTGTATCAAGAGTTGAACCCGAAGAATACGCCTCATTTTATACTCTAAACTCAACTGAAGAAGAAGCAGGCAGCAGTGTTCCTGTTAAGATTAGTTTGAAACGTGAGGTATCTGCTGCTTATACTGTGGATGAAGGAAGTTTATTTTCAAGAGGATTTGTCGATGGACGAACTGTGTTCAACAGTATAGCTCGTATTTCAGACGAAACCCCTGATATTTTAGACCCTGCAGATGGTGCTGTAGGATTTTTGGATAGATGGGCAGGACAGGGTAATTTGGCTTACGAAGACGCTGCTCAATTTTTGATCGCTGAGATGACTTCGTATGGACTCAGGGTAGAGGTTCAGAGGTTCGCAATTGAAGATGTACTAGGAAATGTAAATCCAGAAGCTTACAATGTATGTGGATACCGAGATGGAACATTGTATCCAAACGAATGGCTAGTATTTGGAGCTCATTTTGATATTGCTCCGCCGATAAATGGAGGGTTGGTAGATCCTCACATAACTGGATCTAGAACTTATGGAACTCGAGTTGGAGCTTATGATAACACTGCAGGAACATCCATGGTGCTTGCTGCAGGCGAGGCAATGGCTGCCATGCCATACGATACTAGAAGGACGATGGTCTATTGCTTATGGTCAGGAGAGGAAGGAGGATTACGTGGCAGCGATTACTGGACGGATACGCTAGCTGATAGATATCCTGAAGTTACTGTTATGAATTATATTAATTTGGATATGGCTGGTGTTAACTGGCCAGGTGGTGGTGGAGCTCCTTGTGGCGGCGAACACGGCGGGGGAGACGGAGATTGCGATCCAGATCCGCAACCAGATACTGACGGATATCCCAAAGATAGTGAAGTATGGCCAATGAGAATTTACATTGGTCCTTCTCTAAATTATAACAAACTTGATCAACCTGATCTTGTATTTCTCAGCCAATGGATTGGTTCCGATGCAATAAATGTTTCAATGCAACAAGACATCCTAGTTGGAGCAGACAATAATTCAGAAGATACGTGGAAGTATGATGTTTGGGTTGAGCAAGATAGGCCTGAGATAATAATTTACGAGGACACTACTGCTAGAAGCGACCACGCTTCATTCCAAAATAACCTAGACACTATAACACTTGGATTTGGTGGATTAGTTGATGGTTATTGGTGTTACCACCAAACTTGTGATACTGTGCAAGAGATGATAGATTGGATGGATAATGAAGCCAGAGGTTATGGAAATAATGCTACTGGGCTAAACAATCTAGTTAACGCCTTAGATATGATTACTTGGTGGGCAACCTACAGTTTTTTCCATATGGATCAAAAACCTATCTTGAATTCTTTGGACGATTAGGATGGTTGTTTAAATGAATCCATATCTTGCGCTAACAAGGCCTGGAAATGTTGTACTAACTGCAGTTGCCGTAGTTGCCGGTTCTTTTATTGCTGCAGGTGATAATATTCTGGATTTTCAAGTTGAAATTGCGATAGCTTCACTCGCTGCCATGATGCTCGTTGGGGGCGGAAATGCACTTAATGATTATAATGATCGTGAATCTGATAAGGAAAACCATCCAAATAGGCCAATTCCTGCTGGTTTAATTAGTGCTGATGAGACTCTTGTTTATTCAAGGATTCTATTATCGGCGGGATTACTTATAGTGCTATTTGGACTTGCTAATAAGTTACCATTTATCATTGCATTAATTGGAACAATAACTTTAATTTCATATGAAAATAAATTGAAAGCTTTAGGACTATCTGGCAACATAGCCGTTGGGTTTATGTCAGGAGCTGTCTTTCTTTATGCTGGAATGGTAGTCAATGATCCTGGACCTACATTGTGGATGTTTGGATTAGCTTTTCTAGCAACCGTTGCACGAGAAATAGTAAAAGACATACAGGACCTTGAAGGAGACACCGATAGATTCACACTACCTGCTAGAATTGGCATAGGAAAATCACTTTTCGTTACTGGAATTTTACTCGTAGTGGCTTGGTCATTAAGCTTTACAGCAATTACGCAATTTAGTGGAATGGCCAGTAATGCTTATGCTATTGGCGTTTCCATTGCAAATGTTGTAATGCTAGTCGGATTTCAAAATGCCCGTAATGGCGATTATTTTTCAGGTCAAAAGAAAATAAAGCAAGGGATGGGGGTTGCAATGTTAGCTTTTATTGCCGCAGCAGGCCTGTAGTTATATTAATATATGCACATTTATACATATATTAATGAATAGTATTATTTTCAGAGCACTAGGAAACGAAACCAGGTTGGAAATAATCGAAACTTTAATGATTAAAGAACACAATGTATCTGATTTAACAAAAATTTCTGATAAAGATCAAACTACAATTTCAAGACATCTAGCTCACCTAAAACAAGCTAAACTAATTACTCAAAAGAAAATAGGTAGAAATGTTATCTATTCAATTGCTAATTCTAATATAAGAGATTGGCTCATTTCAGCAATTAATCCTAATTTACAGAAGACTGAAACTCACTCTCTGAGAACTAAAATAAAGGACTATTTAGATAGCCAGATAAGATAATGAATAGCGAAGAAAAAGAAATTTTAGAGGAAAAATTGGTTCGTTTAAGACAACTCAGTAAAAATTTAGATGAAAGTTTTACCATTCCTGGTACAAACGTAAAATTTGGAATGGATGCTATACTAGGGTTAGTTCCAGGAGGTGGAGATTTAGTAAGTGGCATTTTTTCACTATATATGTTGAGAACAGCAATAAAAATGAATCTACCAAAGCGCGCTATTCTTTCAATGCTAGCTAATATTGTTCTTGATACAACTATAGGAATAATACCTGTTGCTGGAGACATATTTGATATATTTTGGAAATCAAATAAGAGAAATATGAATATTATTGATAAATATACAGCTAATCTTCAATGAAAAGCTAACGTAAGAAATTCTTAGTACAAACTGGATAATGTAGTTTGACAGTGTAGTAACTACTTTATTGGCTAAATATACTTTAGCTAACTATCTTATGCTTTACCAAGAATGCGGTACATTCCAGTGCC
>TARA_B100001121_G_scaffold93152_1_pt1 | contig 13646 bp, 41 predicted proteins | sample TARA_B100001121 | Tara Oceans TARA_B100001121 (sample SAMEA2622817) | marine metagenome | biome: marine biome (ENVO:00000447); feature: surface water layer (ENVO:00002042); material: "saline water (ENVO:00002010), including plankton (ENVO:xxxxxxxx)" | depth 5 m
AGTGCCACAACATTGTCAATGTTGTCGGTGTCACCGAGAACGGTCCACAACTTCATGGCGACCTCGGAAGGCAGGGTTACGAAGTAGTTGGCGAGGTTAGTGACCTGAGCCTCGGTCAGAGTCTCAGAGAACACATCAGATGCCTCGAACTTCTCAATCATGGCAGCGTGGTCATTGATACCCCACTGCTCGGTCTTCTCGATTTCACCGTTGTCAAGAATGTCAGCGATGGTCACTTGCCATTCGTACTTCTCAACGAAATCGCGGAGAGCGACAGCAGCCTCGAACCCGACGAAGGCAGTCGCGAGGTTGAACAGAAGGTCACGGTCGCCTTCCTCACCGAATACGCCGGTTGAAACTGCGGTATCGTTGAACCGCTTCCAGCTACGACGTGACGGGTAAACCTTGTTAGGCTCGAAGTCACCGCGATGCTCAAGGTGCATGCGGTTTTGGTTGATGAAGTCCCAGAGGATGCCATCAGTGCGGTCGGTCGCCCACTTCAACCAATCCTCATCGGAAGGCTCGACATCGAACACGGTCCAGCGGTCCAACTCGGCAGGGTCCATTTCGCCAACTTGGTATTGAGCACCGTGCTCGCCACCGTTGACAGCGGCAACGATCAGGGTGTCAGGGTGCAGACGCCAGCCGTTCAGCTTGCGGCTGTCGGTCAACTCGAAAAGACCCTGACGGACTTCCACAGTCGCACGATCAACCTCATCGAGGAACAGCATCACGGGCTGCTCACACGCGGTCACAAGCCAGTCAGGGGCGTTCCACGTGGTAGCCTTGCGGCCATTGATCTCGGTGTCTGCCGTGTCAGGCAGACCGAGAAGATCACCTTCGGTCATCTGGCTGGCACGACGCTCGACCACTGGAAGGTCGCGAGCAGCGGCGATCTGGTAGACCACCTCGGACTTGCCGACACCGTGACGACCGCGCAGAAGCACGGGCAGCTTGTTGTCGAGGATGTGAGGAGCGACGGTAGTGAATGTTGCGAAGTCGATAGCCATGATATGTTCTCCGTGGGAGGGGTTGTGTTCTTTGTTCTTACTCTATAAATATAGCATCATCAGAGTAAAAGGTCAAGGTTTATTTTGTCAAGTAAATGTCAAGGGATTTGTCAAGTCGCTGGCTCAAGGTCGCGGGTCGGATAGGTCGGCCAGCCCCACCGTGGTTGAGCCTCACCCGTCCATGCGATGCGAGCATAGTCGCCAGCGTTGGCTTCCATCACAAGACCGACGCGACCAGCATAGCCCTGACGCATGGCCCGCTTGTTCTGTTTGCCTCGCACCAGTGAGCCAACGGGATACTTAGGCGGCGATGGTAACAGGCTCTCACAGACCTGCGTGATGTTATCACGGAACGAGCCAGCGTGATAGTCGGTCATCAGATCAGAGTGGTCATTGACACCGCGAACATGGAAGTTGTGCGCGTCGGCATCCATTTGTTCGTCATCAGGGCCACAGCCGTTGGCCAAGAACGAACCAACATAGCCGTTGTGCTGAAATGACCAGCGGTGACCTACGAGTTTTACCTCAATGTCGATGCCTTGTTTCTTGAAGTGTGATTTGACTTTCTTGATTGCGTTGCGAACTTTCATGTAGTGCTCTCCTTGATTACTTATATAATATACCACGTGCGGACGAAGATTGCAAGGGCAATCTTGTCAGGGAAATGTCAAAGGTCCAAACTTCTTCGGGCTTCGATGAAATGGTTAGTACCATAGCGGCTCGATTCTTGATTGAACTTCGTAACATTCTCGGCATCGCGGAAGTCCCAATCACGGGCTTTGCCTGATGGATAGTATTGATTGAAGTTTAGATCGTCAGCTTGAAGCCATCCAGCGGGCGGTTCAATCTTACCAGCAAGGGTGATCTCATTTTTATGAACCATGCCATTGACACTATGTGTGCTCTCAGTCGTCACCGCGTAGTGATCGCGAGGCGTAAGCCCTTCATTCAACGTGGCAGCATCTTGAAAACCGTATATACTTTCACTGTTTCGATGGTTAGGTGCAACCACTTGCCAGTTGAAGCTGGTCAGCATCATAGGACGCTCACGCGATCCCCACTGTTGGTTCTCGCCCCAGTATCCATAGCGCGTCATGATGGCCATAGAACCAATGCCAGCGCCCACATTGCGCATTTCCTCAAGGCGTTGGGCCCTGACCATCTGAGCGGCCTTGATGAATACGCGCCGATCTTCTTTGAGGATAGAACACGTGCGCCGAGTGTGACCCCGATCTCCACAATATGAGCATGTAACGGTTCTCATGCGGTCGGCTTTCGCGGCCGCCTTCTGCTCTTTCGTCATGACAATAGAAGCGCCCGTGTCAGGGTCACAGCGCGTGCGCTTGGTATATTGGCGTGCGTAAGATTCCATTTGCGTGCGGTAACCAGCAGCACCATTGTCATCGCCGTTAGCTTCGCATATTGCAAGGTTTTGTTTAGCAGTCTTATAGCGCTTGCGAAGGCGCAGATTCAACTCAGGGCAAGAGCGTTTGTTGTGGCCAGTTTGGTAGCAGTAAGAGCAGCGGACGGTTCCATTATATGACATGTAGTTCTCCTTGATTACTTATATAATATAGCACAGGCGAGAGGGGTTCGCAAGGGGTTCTTTGTCAAGAAGATGTCAAGGCACCATCAACAAGTGAAAGGTGTTGGCTCGCTTCGGTTTCTGGCTGTGTCTTGTCATTCCACAAAACTTTAACATCGCGGTTGCCAGTGTATTTACCAGTCTCGACAATCAGACCAACGTGGACAGATAGACCCTTTTGCCATCGTGTTCGTTGAAAGTAGTATGTCACCAGATCACCGACTTGCATTAACGACCTCCACGCGATGAGCCTCAATCCAACTTGTTCGCCCGTCATTCCATGTTACAACAGGATGGTTCGAGCGTTGAGTGTTATCAGGCCATCTTGTATCTGTCCAATCAATAATAACCCCAAGCATACCGCTTTCTGACCAAAGGTTTCTCACCAGATCACCGACTTTCATGTGATTTCTCCTTTCTATACATATAATATAGCATCGGCTGGGGCGGTTGTCAATGGCTCAAATGTCAGGGAAATGTTAAGCCTTGCCTTTGTGGTTTGCATTTCCAGCGTTGTAAGCCACGTGGCGCATTGGTCGGTTTCCAATAGTTGTGTTAGAACCTGACAAATGACAAGACTTGCCCTTGTGGAAACCAGTCACAGCCTTCCAAGCCTTAGAATACGACTCGCGATCTTCGTTGGACTCGAACGCAACGATTGAGATACCAGCGGCCTTACCATCACCAGCGGACAGCCCCAGATACTTAACAGCAGTCTCGGTGCCAAGTTCCTCAACGCAGTCAGGACACTCGTTGATCTTACCGCCGGCTTGCTTCTTGGCGGTCGAGTCAAGATCAAAAGAGATTCCACAATGTTTACATTCTTTGGTGTTCATTTCTACCTACCAGTCAATGGGGTCGTTAGCAACAGGGTTTGCAGTGCCGCGCATTAGTCTCTGTTCCACAGTCTCGGCGTCCTCGACTTGAAACTCACCGAAGCGCACGCCGCGGCGCTCTGCCGCACGGCTGGATGCCTTCTGCATCTCGCGAGCACGGATGCCAGCGTCAACGAAAGCAGCCTCGGCAATCTCGGTAGGCTCCCACTCATCAACCACGTCACCTGATTGTTCCATCAAATCATGGCAAAGTTCAATAGCAGGCTGACCATCGGCATCCGTGCGTGTGCCAGCCTCGTGAAGAAGATCGAGAATCAAATCAAGTTCGCGCTGGGTAACTCGAATGTTTAGAATGTCAGACATGTTTGCTCCTTGTTATGTATATAATATAGCCCATAACTTGGCTGTTGTCAATGGTTAAAATGTAAAGAGAATGTCAAGCCCGCTATACATGAATCGCTGTTCTCGCCGCGTCTTTCACTCGCCAGCCACCTTTCAACTCCCCAAAGGGTATGGGTTCATGGGTGACATTGAACCCGTTACTCTGTATAGTTTATAGATAGCCGACTTGACATTCTCTAGTAAAATCAATAGGTTGCGGACCTTTCGATGTGAATATCAAAGCCCCAGCCTTCAACTTCGTTGTCGTCCATTTCCTCACCGATGCGAACGAAGCGGTAATATTCATCTGCGTTGACTTCCTTGCCGTCAACTTGAATCTGTTCAGACTGACACCACTCGATGAAGTCTTGAATAGCAGCAACTTCTTCAAAGCTGTCGTACCACTTGATGTGACTCCAGCGAAACAAGAACGCGCCCTCGATGTCGCAGTAGTCCTTGATCATTGTGTCAGCTTCCCCGAAACACATCTTGCGAGCCTCGGGAGACTTTGCCATAGTGACCATAAACTGTGGCATAACTTCAGGACCAACAGCCAAAATAACTTCTGAACGATAACCCATCTCTACGCCTCCGCTGCGTTGTGGAGTGCTGCGGCTGCGATGATGAGCGCATCAGTCAACTCGGGGTTCTTCTCTTGTGCAATCTGTCCAGTGATCATCATCATTGTGATTGATACCTCAAGGTTTGAGCGGTTCTCTTCCATCGGCGTCAGCTTCGGGAAAGTGTTGATAAGGTTGATGGGCTTCAAGTTCATTTCGTTTCTCCTTATGCTTATAATATAGCATCGTGGGAGGGGTTCGTCAAGGATTAAGTTGTCAAGAGAATGTCAGGTGATTTGTTTGAGGTAGCGGCTGCTCATAACTTCGCGCTTGCCACTACCAACCCACTCGACAATCCACCACTCTCCAAGGCGGGATGACTTCGGGACTGCGATGACGATGCCGACAGGACGCCGACCCTCGCCATAAGTTCTTTCTACCAACATTCCGGGTGTAAGTTGAGTCATGGTCACGCTGCGATCTCCATATGCATCATATCAAGTTGATAGCCATAGTTATTACTCCATGTAAGTTCTGACCAGCTTTGAAAGATCGACCACAACTCGTCGCGCTTCATATCTCTCATTTTGGCTTGATCCCATTCATATGGTTCAGCCTGTTCGCCGTCAGTCTCGCGATATGCGTTGTGGTTGTTCATAGCACTCAAGGCGGTTTCCTCATCCTCGACACCAAGAAACTCAAGCACATCAGCGATACACGCCAGCGCACAACCCTTTTCAGTCAGATGAACTGAAGAAAACAAATCGCCTTCGTGGATACCTTGCATCACCCAAACTTTCATGCTATCACCTCAAAGTGAGTTTTATCAGCCCACATCTTATAGTTTGTTTTTTGGTTAATGATTAACACGCTCTCTGCAATCTCATCAAGAGCGAGCCACACTGAATCGTTAAACCTGTTTCTAAGCAAACACCCTACCTCAATCATTATGCACTCTCCCGCTTTGCACGCGAATCTTCAATCATCTTCTCAATCCAGTGCCCACCAAACTCTGCTGCATACTCGTTGCGGAGCACCAGCAGCTTCTCACCGTCTTTAGTTTCGTTCTTCAGCTTGTAGCCGGGGATCACAAACTCCGTGCCGATAGGGGCACCCAGGAAGCACTCACACACAGCGTAGGGCACCGACTTCCATCGGCTTTTAGTCTCGCCAGTTGCCTTGTCCTTCCAGCTACGACGGAAGCGCCGAAACTGCATATCGACAACGCGGGCTTGAATGTTCGCGCCCGATGCGGATGGGATGATTACGAGGTCGTCTTTTGTGAGATAGGCCATTGTGGTCCTCCTTGATTACCTATATAATATATCACAGGCAGATGTAAAGATCAATAGAAAAGTTGTCAAGAGGTTGTCAAGACAGTTAAACTGTTCTCAAAACACCACTCTTTGTGACCGGGACCGAAAAGCGACTCGCCCTGTGTAGTCCAAAGAACGTGTGCGCCAATGTCGCCCCGTACCTCAAGCACGATACCGATCTGTTCGGTAAGAAAATGTTTAACAATATCACCTACTTGCGGCACTTATCACCTCCATATAATGTGTTGCCACCTCATGTACCTTTGTCTGGCCATGAGCGGTCCACGCTATACGTGCCCAGCCTCTCGACGGACCCAAATCTCTCAGATCCAGTATAATACCAGAACCCATCAGTGTTCCATACTTGTGTTTTACAATGTCACCGACTTGCATTAAGTACCTCCAAGAATCGACTACTCTCGATCTTAGGCTTGGGCTCATTTGTCCACATCACCCATACGTCATCGTCTTTGGCCCAGCGCCTTTTGCAAGGCCCCATCACAAGGCCAACCGATCCTCTCCAGCTTACTAATGTTCCTGTTTTAAGCATATCTCTCCCTTTCATATATATAATATAACACCTGAGAGCATGAAAGTCAATGCTTCAAATGTCAAGGAAATGTCAAGGCTTTTCTGACAGGATAGAATACTTGAGCGTCGGTGAAATGTTTGAGTATTCAAACTTCTCGAACTCATTTTCTTTGCGGTCCTTGAAGGTATGGCCAACGATGAACATCTTGCCCACAAGATCACTTTCAGGGTCGGTAACAACCCAGAAAGTGTGCTTCATACCTCGCTCACGATGAGCGCACACAACGCCCGTACCCTTCGGTATGACGCCAGCATGCCAGAACTGCGATACGTTGCCGTCTGCATCGCGCCAGTAGTGCGGGATACCTGTGGCGTCTTTGATGGTATCAAACATGCTGAGATTGATGAACGGCACCTCTGCATCCCGTTTGAAGAACCCGACTGTGTGTCGCCTGACCTTGGCTTGCTTCATTGTTGCACTCTTGGCGAGAACATTTCAATCTCCTGCTTTGAATACCAGCGTTCAGCATCGCCAGCAAGCTGACACATCAGACGCATCCGCATCTCATCCGTCCGCGACCAATCGCCCGAGATTGGAACAATCTCTGTACGAAGACCGACAACGATTTTCTTTTCATCTGTCCGTAAAACCTTAACAATATCACCCACTTGCACTAATCACCTCCAGCGATGTCCCATAGTTGTCGGCATCCTCAACGATGCCATCATCGAACCACTTAATCAATGTCTCATAGGCATTGACGCATATCACGATTGCCAAATGCCCGTTGCTGCTTACCAGATCACCGACTTGCATTGATCACCTCCATGTGTTGTTCGTGCATAAGAGAGATTCCGCCATGCCAGAAGATGTGCCAAAAGCCATCACCATGCACAGGGGTTGGCTCGACCAAGATACATGGTCCGGGCGTTGCAAACGTGCAGTACATTAGGTCACCCGCTTGCATTTAAGACCTCCATATCACATTCAGATGCGATTGTTCGAGCGCAAGTGTGATCGCGCAGCGCGACAACCCACGCAGCGTTGCCAAGCGCGTGACCCCACGGCTTGACAATCACGCCAATCTTGCCGCCAGCATGCTTTGTGTCCACTCTAACCAAATCACCGACTTTCACTGATTACCTCCAGCCATTTCTTCGGTTCCCATGATGCTTCTGCATCTTCAATCCAATATACTTCAACACGACCAAGCCCATGCTTTTCCCCGTCTGGTTTCTCTCTCAAAACAATACCTGTGGCTGGCTCAATCGACCCAGGCATTATTACCAAATCACCGACTTGCACTGATCACCTCCAAATGTTGTGGTTGAAAGCAACACACGGCCCCAGTGTGGGACAACATGACGCCCCACAAATCAGATACCTTAAAGTATTCGACAACGATACCTGTCGCAAATGACCCGTTAGCGCGTCGGCTATGGACTGTCAGACATTTAACTAAGTCACCGACTTTCATTGACTACCTTCAAATAGCATACTGAATAGTTACCCACATCGCCATCGTTCCATGTGACTTCAACTTCTTCCATATCGCCAATCTGTTCAGGATCTACGCATGTGATAATACCCAACGCTGGCAATCCTCCCCGCATCTTAACTAAATCACCGACTTTCATATTTCTCCCTGATTACTTATATAATATAGCATCATCGAACACTGCCGTCAATGGTTTGTTTGTCAAGGAAATGTCAAGCCTCGCTGACAACTTCGATTTTATCCACCGAAGGGCTAATAATATGCACTCTTGCTCTCTCAAAGCACCACATTTGCCAAACACAGTCCTGACCACAATCAGGCGTTTGAAACACAATACCATGGAATGGACTTGTCCAGTCCTCTTCTTCACGGTATCTAACTTTAATCAAATCACCGAGCTTCATCAATCGGCTTCAGGTCAGTCAACGGCACACCGCGTAATGTGCCCTTGAACAATATACGGGCGAAGGGTTCAGGCTCAATATCTTTGAAGCTGACAGCCTTCCCGCGCTCTGCGGTGCGCCACATCTTACTTTCATAAAGTTCTGTAATGAGGGTCGGATGGCCATTCCACATTACCAAATCATTTACTTTCATTAAAAACTCCAGATCGCATAGGCAATCATACCCAATGCTGATAAGATTCCAATCCAACTGACGATGAGAACATTTTTTTCGGCTGCCTCAATATCATCTTTGAATGTTTTTTTATTGTGTTTCATATTCCACCTTTGCTGTTTTCACATAAAATACAACTTTGTCTCCATTTTTAACATGTTTAAGTTGTTTTTTATTTAGCTTGACCCAAGTAAACGCGCCCGGTGCGTTCGTAATCTCAACCAAGACCATTCTATCAAAATACATTTGATCGTCTACAACTGTTCCGTTTAGTTTTGCTCTGTTAGCAGAACACCCGACTAAAAATAGTAAAGTTAAAAACTTCATTTTACTCCCTCAATGTGGCGACATTTGCGCCGATAACTAAACCCAGGACAGGTGCAAGAATATGCACCGTCAGATAGCTTGACTGTATAAATATTTCCTTTGCTACCCTCAACCTTCCATACCTTTTCTCCGGCAGGACGCTTGATTTCACGGGGCTTATAGGTCATGTATTTGTGCAGTTCATCAAAAGTTGTTTCTGGTGGGACTTCAACCCACGCAGAACCAGCGATTGCATAACAGATTCCATCAGCATTTCTGAAAAGTGCCGGTGGTATTGATACTTCGATAGGTTTCACATCAACCCCATTGTTACAATCATGCCGATCAGGAACCCAAGACCGACCATTACTACATACTCAGTGACCATTTTATGCTCCACATGTAAAAAAATGAATACCAAAGAAAAGCAGTGCGCCCCAACACACGGCATCCACCGCGACCAAAGCCATCGCAAATCTATTGCGTCCAATCATCATAGCTGTTTTACCCATTAGTGTTCTCCTGTCATACATATAATATAGCATCGTCAATATCATTAGTCAACCTTTCAAATGTGAAGAAGATGTCAAGTAGATTATATCATCAAGTCTTGGGTTTACCAAAAACTTCCCGCCGTCACACCAAACAATCCAAATAGTATCTTTCCAGCCGCCTGCACGCCTATCGTCATTGACATAAGCATCCAACACAATGCAAGGGTTTGACCAGTCATCTTCTCCAAAAGATTTTGGCTTGAATGAGATTAGATCACCGACTCGCACTAACGACCTCAAGAACTTGCGTATCAAACCACACCGTTTCTCCGCCGGCGAATAAAACTTGTGCAGACTTTGTTTTGTGACCGGTCTTTGAAATCTGTAATACAAGCCCGTAGGATTTGGTGTGATAATCCATGCTATCGTTCAAAACACTTTCCCAACTTACCAAATCACCTACTTTCACTAATCACTCTTATTTCATCCTGATACATAATAGAACCACCATCTTCACTCAGCCATATAGGGTGTCTCCACAGAACTTTGACGCCTGCGGGCTCTTGGGGCTGGCCCCACATATTAAGATCAGTTTCCAGCACAATCCCAATACCGTGTTCAGGCTCATTAATGTTTAGCACCAAATCACCCACCTTCATTGATTCTCTCCAGCTTTTTTGCTTGCTCATGTGTATAATGCCACTGGCCATTTATATTATCCCACTTTACAATCACATAGTCAAGTGTTATTTTGACAACAGATCCTACGGGGTTTTCCACTCTAAGCACAGACGCTCTTGTAACTCTGTCACCTACGTTCACTAATGACCTCCAATAAATCTACAGCCTCCCAAGAGTTATGTTGCTCGCCGTTCCATTTTACCATGACTTCTACACCTTTTTTTAGTTTCGGTCCCTGTGTCGCAGTTACAATACCATACCATTTGTGATACCTCACAAGGTCGCCTTTGTTTATTTTTTTCATTCAACATGCTCCATAAACATTTCATGAAATCTTAACACAACACCGTTTGTCATGAGAACCTTCCACTGTTTTGGTTGTCTCTTGTCTTTGTCTTTGCCCCAATATTGAATCGTGATATTTCTTTCTATAAGGTGTCCCATTCTTGACGTAGGCATACGCTCATCATGTGTCCCTTCTTTGATGCGAACAAAGTCACCGCTATTAAATATCTTCTTCATCATCTTCTAAGTTTTCTTTGTTATATATGTCATAATAAAACTCATCTGTTGAGGGCCCATCCCATTCCCAAGTGCTTTCATAGTATCCCTCATCGTTATAGCCTGATTCAAAAGTATAATGATTATAATATTCTTCGTCACTCATTGGAACATAAAAAAGCGTTCCAGTTTTTGTTGGGTCACCCAACTGATCCATTATATTCCCAAGAAGATAGCGCATGTATTGTATTTCTTCTTCGTTATCAACTTCTTGCTGGATGCGAGCCTTTTCAGCTTCTTCTTCTTCTTCTTCCTTCTGCTTGCGAAAAGCAGCGAGATCAACAACGTTGTCATCATATTCTTTCGACATTAGAATGGCACCTCATCTCTAAATAGTGGAGAACATTCGGAAACCAACTGGTGGAATATTGTGTCTGCAAACCTTTTTGCAAGTTCGATGTGTGCAAGCGTAGCTTTGATATTGTGTTCATAGCTTAACGGAACATCGTTGAGGTCAAGGTCCGCCACAACACATACACCAGCATCGGTGCGGTGACCAATCTTGCGATGATATGATAGCAACTCACCATCAAGTGCCATCAAGGTATGATGGTGATTACGCGCATTTTTTCCTTCTTTCCACAACTTGAGTACATTAAAGTTGTCGGTCACATGTACGTTATCGTATGGATTAATCACCTTTATCTCTCCAGATTTCGTCCGCAAATGTCTTAGTGAAGCGTAGCGATGCAATATCCTCAATGTCAAAGAGTTCGTCAGTTTTATACCTTTCCACAGCTTGCCTGCCAAACTTGCGAAGTGCTTTGATATATTCAATCTTGCCAAACGACTTGTTGCCAGCGCCATAAGGGACGCCAACATACTTCGTATACATGATACGAACCATTTTGTATGCGTCCTCAATGCCATTAATGTCATCCGAGTCTATAACGATTGTCATTTTCATAACTATAATATACCTTATTGCATTGGAGTTGTCAAGTCGTGCGATGTCATGTGGTTGTCAAGAAAGGAAAATTTTGGGCGAAGGAAAAAATCGCGGATCGGGCTATCGGCTGGATGCCCTCAACATCGGAACACCTGCTGGAACCTCCCCTTCGACCATGCCGCCGTGCTTCGCGATAACATTTGTTACCACTTGTGTTGGAACGTAGCCATAAACTGTGCCTGTTGGATCTTCTTTGTCCTCGCACCAATCCATCAAAAGCGGCTCTTCCGATGACGGGAAACCGACTTCGACTTCATCATAACTTTCTGCATTGTCGATGCGTGGTGAACAGTATGCGCCATCGTGGGCTTGCACGCTCATTTTGAACCCATCGGCGCAAACAACTTGTTGGTTTAATTTACTTCTAAATTTATTCATCGTCTAAGATACTCTGGATTGCGGTGTGGAGTTCATACATTGATGGTGGTGCTTCGCGAGCGTCGTTCAAAATCTTTTGAATATCAATCAGCTTTTTTTGGGGCGAGATAATCTTAATCTTTGGATTCTCGGTCTCTTCTTTCTCGTTTGATTTGTTGCTCCACCTTGTTTCATAAAGGTTACGGTCATGGTATCCCATTTATGTTTTTCTCCTTTGGGTTGTAAATGGTGCGCCTAGCGGGATTTGAACCCGCGACACCTGCTTTATAAGAACAACGCTCTAACCCCTGAGCTATAGGCGCGTGGGCTGGGGTTAACTTGTGGCGTCCGGTCGATTGACTCTAGTTTATGTCCGAGTAAGCTGTCTCCTAAAGTGGCACATCTGGTAGGATTCGAACCTACGACTCTCGGCTTAGAAGGCCGATACTCTATCCACTGAGTTACAGATGCATTGATTGGTCTATGTCATTTCAAAAACATTGTCATATACATCAATCGGCTCGTTGGTGCTTTTGCGTGTTGATTCTGACTTTGCATTATCATTGACAAAATTATCGTAAAAATAAACTGGGTGGTCACCAGGCACCAAGGCTATCAAGCACATGTTATTGCTACCGCCCATTTTTGCGGCAGCTAACCACGCCGCTTTTCTATCTATAACTCCAGTATATCTTGAGCAACTTAGCTGTCCTTGTGGGCCTTGAAAAATGGCAGTATAAATCATCTCATTGTTCTCCATCATTTGTTTTGCTATCTCCTTGAGGATCTTTACATATAATAACAGGTACAGATTCTTCTGTCAACTTTAAAATGTAGAAAGTGTCGCCTTCTTTTACTACACACGGAAAAGCATGCAAAGGCAGCACAGCATGCCCAGCTTGTTGGGTCGCTGGGTTCATGTTAATTTCAACCGTGGCGAAGAAGTCATCTCTCGAATCCACTGTTCCAACCAGTAGAAATGTAGTTAGTAGTTTCATATTATTCTCTTATTAGATGGTGGGCCCTCTGGGGCTCGAACCCAGGACTATCCCGTTATGAGCGGGGTGCTCTGACCAACTGAACTAAAGGCCCGTGTTTTTAAAATTTGTTAGTTACTTGGAACACCGTATGATCTGCTCCCTTCTGTTCTGACTTCTCAATCTTTTTGTTGTTTTCTGGCCCCAATGGATCTTCAACCGGAGTATGGATACATGCTGCCATAAGATCCTCTTTGTTAGTCCACCTAACAAGAACAATTCTGTCGTCTGTTTTTTCAATTCGACGTGTTCCATATTGCATGTATGGATATTTTGTTTTATATACTTCACATGCTTGCTCAATCTCTTCTGTTGAGCCGGATGCCGTATAACATGTCTTGAAACAATCCATTGGTACTTCATAGTCTTGCATATTATCTATCTCCTTAAAGTGGTGGGTCGTCTGGGATTCGAACCCAGAACCTATTGGTTAAAAGCCAAGTGCTCTGCCGTTGAGCTAACGACCCGATTCTTAATTAAAACTTGTGGAACTTCTCTTTTGGGTATCGGGATGGCTTGCAAAGACCTTCTTCAATCAGATGCATCGCGTGCCTACCAAACCAACCCTGCAATCTCCAAGCCAAGCCAGTGTCAATAAGATGCTGCCACGCTTCATAGTATTGTTCTGGTTTCTCAGGCTCTGTATAGCCTTCTGCAATATTAATAGCTTCCACATCAGACATGCTCCTCTCCATTGTGAAGTGTTTCTTCGTGAACCGTAAGCAACTCACCGGTTTGAAGCAAGTGAATCACCCAGCCCTTTTCCGTGGTCGGAACCACATCATCAACCTCTTCAATCGCGATTGATTCGCCTTCAACATCACATTGTTCTAGCAATACTGCGGGGCCTTGGTCGAGCCACGCCTTTACTTGTCCTGCTCTCATTGTTTTTTACTCTCCTTAAAATGGTGCTTGAGGCGGGAAT